>ERZ773008.709-NODE-709-length-24410-cov-2.798686_pt1 | contig 24410 bp, 21 predicted proteins | sample MGYA00580664_ERZ773008 | MGnify/ENA primary metagenome ERZ773008 (study PRJEB29015, sample SAMEA2738016) | human oral metagenome | biome: human oral; feature: human-associated habitat; material: dental | place: China | collected 2048 ... | reverse complement strand
GTAAAAGATAAACTATTTTGAATCAGTTTCACATAACCGATGGCTGAAAAATTGTTCAGCGTTTCTACCACGATGGAGCCTCCATGAAGACCCTCAGTTTTGCAACTTTTTTCGCAGCCTTATCTGGTTTTGTAGTAGTATTAATTGCGGCACGAATACTTGGCGCCGAAAACGCTGCTGACTTCATGGCTTATTGGGGCATGTTTTTCGCTTTCGCAGGTTTTATTGACGGCTTGATGCAGGAAACAACCAGGGCAGTCGCAACATCAGCTCAAAAGTCAAAAAAGGTAATGCATGCGGCTTCGCCTTGGAAAATAGGTACGCTAATAGCGGTCATTTTAGGCATAATCACGCTAGCAACCTCCCCCTTATGGCTTACCTATTTGCTATCAAGCGACCACAGTCTCGCCATAACAATGCTCGCCATTGGGGTGGTATCATACGCATATCAATCAATACTTTCTGGAACCTTATCAGGGCTTGGACTTTGGCATCATTATGCGGGACTTGTTGCTTTAGATACGCCTCATATTAACGCTATGCGCATGGACCACACAATGGGGATTACCTTTTTTCCTTTTTGTCACAGTCAGCGGAGCATTAAGCTGGGCCATTGTCCTCATTACTTCAAAATCCGCGAGGCGCGCTTTCGTGACATACGCCGACGTTCCTTCAAAGGAATTTATTCGGCGTGCGTTTGTAGCCATGCTCGCTTCCGGGGCAACCGCGATTTTGATAACCGGCTTTTCGCCTGCCGTTAAAATTTTAGGAGGATCAACAGCCACCACCACATTAGGCGGGATCATTATGGCCGTAACATTGACCCGCGCGCCCCTTCTGGTTCCCCTGCAACGTTTCCAATCAACTTTAATTGTGTATTTCGTGGAGCACAATAATGAAATATTTAAGGCAGCCTTAAAACCCATTTTTATAACAATCTTAATAGGATTAGTTGGAACCCTTCCCGCTTTCTTTATTGGGCCTTGGTTCTTAGGCGCTTTTTTTGGACCCGACTTCGAGGTCCCCGGTATCGTTCTATCTGTTTTGACATTTGCCTCAGCTTTCAGCGGCGCACTCATAATCACCTCTGCCGCTGTTTTGGCCTCTGAACTGCACAGACTCTATGTTGCAGGCTGGGTATCGGCCGCCATTATTGCTTTCAGCAGCTTGCTGTTACCCCTGCCACTTGAAGCATGCGTATGTATTGCATTACTTCTCGGCCCCATGTCCGGTTGTGTGATCCAGATTTTCGGGATATATATTTTAAGACTTAACGGACATACAACAGCGGCTGATACCTTTAGCAGTGCTAAAATAAGCACCATGCCCAAGCTCACTGCACTTGTCACGGTGTATCACCGCATTGATCCGGCGCAATTCCGGGCCTGTTTGGATAGTTTAAGTGCGCAAACCCGTCCGGCCGAGGATGTTGTCATTGTGGAAGACGGCCCACTCGGCCCCCAACTGCGGGCAATTGTGGAGCAGTTTATTAATACATATTCGGGTGCCCGGAGTGTGGTGCTGGCCCGCAATATGGGTGCCGGACCCGCATCGGCGGCTGGCCTGGCCACGATCAACACGGAGTTTATGGCGCGCCTGGATGCGGACGACGTCGCAAAGCCGGAGCGGTTTGAGCGGCAGCTTGAATTTTTTGAGCAGCACCCGGATGTTGATGTGCTGGGAACAGCAATGGATGAGTTTGATGGCAGCGTGGACCAGGTGATTGGCACGCGGCGCCTGCCCACCTCCCATGCGGAGATCCTGCGGTACGCGCGCCTGAACTCGCCGATTAATAATCCCAGTGTGATGATGCGCGTGGATGCCGTGCGGGAAGCGGGCGGCTACCGAGACGTGTACCACATGGAGGATTACGACCTCTACGCTCGCATGCTTGCCGGTGGAAAACGCTTCCACAACATGCCGGAAGCATTGACATATTTTCGCATATCAACTAGCGTTTTTGAGCGTCGAACAGCCCAAGGAATGTTCAGCGCTGAACGACAAATGCAGAAAAATTTGGTGGCGTATGGGCTTATTTCCAAGCGCCGTGCGTGGCTGAACCTGGCGATACGTAGTCTTTATCGCCTACTCCCCTCGGTCGCGTTGAAAGCAGCATACGGAAGGTTGTTTCACCGCCGCTAGGCGCGTGGGTTGACTCATGGATAATACGTCCCTGGATTACACAGACACGTGGGTGATCATCCCCTGCTTCAATGAAGGCGCAGTCATTGGCGATGTGATCCGTAACGTGCGCCACGTGTTCCCCAACGTGGTGGCCGTCAACGACGGCTCCACCGACGACTCCGCCGCCCAGATCAAAGCTGCGGGCGCACACCTGGTCAACCATCCCGTCAACCTGGGACAAGGCGCCTCCCTGCAAACGGGGGTGGAATATGCCCGCTCCCAACCGGGGTCGCGGTACTTTGTCACCTTCGATGCGGATGGTCAACATCAGGTGAAAGACGTGGTCGAAATGCTCGATCGCCTCCGCACCGGCGACCTGGACATCGTTGTGGGCACTCGCTTCGGCCGCCCCCGCCCCACCGACGACCAAGTGCCGCTGCTCAAACGCATCGTTCTCAAAACCGTGGTGTTCCTCTCCCCCAAAACACGACGCCTCGGGCTTACCGACGCCCACAACGGTCTGCGTACCTTCAACCGCAAGGTCGCCGACGAACTCAACATCCGCATGAATGGCATGAGCCATGCCTCCGAATTTGTCACCCAAATGGACGAACGTGGTTGGCGGGTAGCGGAACAGTCTGTGGACATTCTGTACACCGAATACTCAATGAGCAAAGGACAATCGCTTATTAATGGTGTGAACATTCTTGCCGACGGATTGCTTGCGAGGAAATTACCATGACCGGACAGCTCTTAATGCAACTCTTCCTGCTCCTTGCTACCGCAACCCTAGTGCTCTATTTCCTGGGAAACCGCCGCAAAGCCCGCGCAAAAGCAGGTGTGAAACTTGGTTTCCTGCTCTTTATCGCCGCCTGCATTTGGGCCGTACTCCGCCCAGATGATCTCACCATTGTGGCGAATTATGTTGGTGTTTCACGAGGCACAGACCTTCTGTTGTATCTTTTAGTGGTTGCGTTTATGTTTACCACTTTGAGCTCCTACATTCGCTTCCGCGAGCTGGAACTCCGTTACGCGCGTCTCGCACGGGCAGTGGCTTTACAAAACGCCATTGCACCCGAGCCTGACACTGAGGAAGAATGAAAAACGCGTTTTCCGCCATCACTAAAACAATGTGGGCGTTCATCGCCCTGCTCATCGTCATTGCCGGACTCACCGGATACGTACTAGGCGAACGGGGCGGTGCTGCTTCTGAGAGTGCCGTTGGCAGTGCGGCACCTAGCAACGCCCCGAGCGCTAAGGGGAACAATGAGGACACCGCCTCACTCGCCGCCATGGCGAAACCCGGCGCGAACGGCACCAAAGGCGACGGCCCTAAAGCACTAGACGACGGCACCTACGATGCCAAGGTCTACGGTCCCGGCGGCCCGCTGGAAAAACAAGAAGACGTGTATAACATTCACCGCCGCTCCGCCACTGACCCCTTCGCCGTAGGGGCTATCGACGCCCCGGTAGTCATCTCCGAATTCTCCGACTTCGAATGCCCCTTCTGCTCGCGGTTTGCCAACCAGACCGAACCCGCCATCCTCAAGGACTATGTGGATAAGGGCCTGGTGCGCTTGGAATGGAATGACCTCCCCATCAACGGCCCCAACGCTGAAGCCGCAGCCCGCGCAGGACGAGCCGCCGCAGCCCAAGGCAAGTTTGTGGAATTCAAGCACGCCCTGTACACGGCTTCCAAAGACGTGAACGGGCATCCGGGCTACCAGATGGAAGACTTCGAACGTTTCGCTGAAGAAGCAGGTGTACCTGACATGGACAAATTCCGTGAGGATGCCTCCGGCGACACCTACAACGAGGTTGTGAAACAAGCCCGCTCCTACGCCACCTCACTTGGCATCAGCGGAACCCCCGGCTTCTTCGTTGGCGGCCAGTTCATCAGCGGCGCACAACCCACCGAGGTATTCGTCCAGGCGATTAACGACGAACTCGCAAAAACTGTCTCCAAGGAACGCTAATGGTCAGCATCGGTTTCCTCGGGGCATTTCTTGGCGGCGTGCTCGCCATCCTCAGCCCCTGCTCCGCACTACTTCTGCCCGCCTTCTTTGCCTACGCCTTCACCTCGAAACAGCAACTCGCGGCCCGAACCCTTGTCTTCTTCCTGGGTTTGGCCTGCGTGCTCGTACCCGTTGGCGTGGGTGCCGGGAACCTCGGCGGCCTGCTCACGCAACACCGTGGCACGCTGATCACCATAGGCGGCTGGGCGATCATAGCCCTTGGGGTGTACACCTTCCTGGGGTTTGGTTTTAACATTCCCGTACTATCATCGCTGGCCTCCCGAGTGCGTGGTTCTGGGTGGGTGTCGGTGTTCTTGCTCGGCGCGGTCTACGGATTCGCCGGATTCTGCGCAGGCCCGCTCCTTGGAGCGGTGCTCACCACCGCTGTGGTTGGCGGAAATCCCGCCTATGGCGCGCTGGTTATGGCACTTTACGCTCTTGGCATGACGGTGCCGCTATTTCTTATGGCGCTGGTGTGGGACCGCTGGGACATTGGCTCCCGCACCTGGTTACGAGGACGAGCATGGCAGCTTGGACCCCTGCGGCTCAACACCATGAGCATGATTGCCGGTGCGCTGTTCATCTTCATTGGATTGCTATTCATCACGTCCTACGGCACAGCAACGCTCCCCTCACTGCTGTCTACCGACACGCAATTCAACATCCAAACCTGGGCTGGGCGCTGGTCCGAGCGCTATACCAACGCGCAAGTACTCCTAGCCGTGGCAGTTATCGCCGAACTCATTCTGCTGGTGAAAATCCTGCGGGATGGGAGGAAGAAGAGCGTTGAAAGTTAGCTTTCAGAACCATCTGCTACCACTTTAATTCTCTGTGAGTAGATTTTTCCTGTTCACGACACAGCTGCAAAGGCCAAACCGCCGTAATAGTCTTGCATAATGTCAAGATCAGTGATTTCTGAGCAGTATTCACCTTCAGAAACATCACTACGTGCGGTTTCCATGAATGCTTGGTGTGCGCAATATCGCTGAACTGCTGCCTGGTAAGGTGCCCACGCCTGAGATTAATAACAAAGCTTTTGCAGCTTCATTATTTCCTGGTCAAACCCCAACTTACCCACCCCCGTGTTGGAGCCGCCTGGGGGAATCGAACCCCCGACCTATTCATTACGAGTGAATCGCTCTACCGACTGAGCTAAGGCGGCGTGGACTCCGTGAAGTCCGAGAAGATACTTTACCCTATGGTGTTAGCGCACACCTAATGCAAGGCGGATGCGTCCCACCATGCTGTCCAGGGCGACCACTGGCCGGACGTTTTGCCCGAAGAGTTCCCGGGTCTTCATGATGGCGTCTATGCAGGTCACAATGGCTTCTGCCGAGTGTCGGGAAGCGATTTCCCTGGAGAGTCCTTCCATGTCTGGGTGGGTCAGGCCAATGCCAGCGCCAGTCGCAGTGATGAGTGCGTCGCGGTAGATTCCGGCGAAGTCTACAAGCGCCAGGTCGAGGGCGTCGCGTTTTTGGCGGGTGCGTCGTTTCTTGTGGGTGGCTTCGAGTTCTTTTTCGGCGGCGTTGAGGGAAGATCGCAGGCTGGCCACCCGTTTTCCCTTCATGCCACCACCCATGGCTGTCTGAAGTTTCTCCTTTTCAGAAGCTTCGATGGGTTCGAGACGTTGGTCTACTTCGGCTTCGATTTTGGTAAAGAGCACTCCCACTTCCTGGAAGGCCAGGTCGCCGTGGTAGATCAGTTCGGCGAGTCCTAGGACCTGGGCGCGTCGTTGTTGGGCGACGATGTTGTGCGCGAGGTGCCGGGCACGTCCGATGTGTCCTACACTGGCCGCCGCAGCCAGAGCGGCATCGTGCTCGCTGACTCCTCCTTCGGCAACAAGCAGTGCCGCGACGTCGTCGTTGCTGGGCACCGGAACATACACGTGCCTGCAGCGGGACACAATGGTCGGCAGGATGTCTCGGGGGTGTGTAGAGGGGGCGCACAACATGAACACGGTGCGTGACGGTGGTTCTTCCACGGATTTCAGGAGGACGTTGCTGGCGGATTCCGTCATGCGATCAGCGTCTTCAAAAATCACTACCCGCCAGGGCGCGCTGGTAGGCAGGGTATGCGCTTTCTCCACAACGTCGCGTGCAAATTTCACGCCGGTGGTGAGTTCCTGGGGCTGGATAAGTTCCACATCGGGGTGATTGCCCGCCAACGCAGTGCGGCAGGCCTGGCACTCTCCACAGCCAGGCACTTCTGAGGTGCACACAAGTCCAGCGGCTAAAGCACGCGCTGCCACTGTCCTGCCGGACCCGGGCGCACCGGTAAACAACCATGCGTGGGTGACGGAACCGGAGCGGGCGGCCGTCGCGGCGTCGATAAGCAGGCTGCGGAGTTGACTGCCCCCGGTTAGGCGATCAAAGACAGTGGAGGTAGATGTGCTCACCTACCCCACCTTATAATATTCGGGACCAGTTGAAGGAGGATCATGAGACGGTTCGCGCAGGTAATGAAGTGGCTGTGGGGCACCTCATGGCCGCTTTATGCTGCTACGGTACTCGGCTCAAATGTCCTGGGCGCGCTGGCGATCATGCTGTTTGTGCGCTACCTACTGCCGATCCCGGAAATAGCTAATTTTGGCACGGATTCCAACTACCTGCGGATAGCCGGGATTGTGTACGTGGTGCTGGCGGTATTTGTGGGCGTGGCGGTGACGCTGCGGCTGTTCCTTCCGGTGCTTCGATGGCAGCACAAACCGGACGAACATGACCCGAATATGGTTCGTAACCTGGTGCTTAGGATTCCGGTGTACCAGGCGGTGCTGTGCGCCGTGGTGTGGCTGATTGGGGTGTCCATAGTCACTGTGGTCGCGGCGTCGACATCCTCGCGGCTGGCGTTCGTGGTGGCACTGGCCACCATCCTCGGCGGGGCGATCGTGGTGTTGCTGACGTACCTGGAGGCGGAGCTGCTGGTCCGCCCCATTGCCGCGAAAGCCTTGGCCCAAGGGTTTGCGGATTCCACCCTGGAGCCACCGGTGCGGGTGCGCATGCAACTAACCTGGATAGTCACCTCGGGGGTGCCTATCCTGGGCATGCTGCTCATGGTGGTGGGCCAGCGCGTGGAATATTTCCACCACGATTCCAGTAGCATCCTGCCAGGCATTATTGCATTGGGGTGCGTGGCGCTGATCACCGGCTCGGTGGGAACAACCCTGGTGACCAAAAGCATTGTAGACCCGATTTCCGAGCTTCACGAGGCCATTGAGCGTGTGCGCCGCGGCGATGCCAACACCGCCGTCCGCATTTACGACGGCTCGGAAATCGGCGTGCTTCAAGCGGGTTTCAACGAAATGATGCGTGGCCTGCGGGAACGCCAGCGCGTCCACGATTTGTTTGGGCGCTATGTCGGCGCAGAAGTCGCCAGCCGCGCGCTGGAGGAACTGCCCACCCTCGGCGGCGAGGACCGCAACGTCGCCGTCCTGTTTATCGACGTCATCGGCTCCACATCCTTTGCCGTCAACCACACTCCCGAGGACGTTGTCGCCGCGCTCAACGACTTCTTCGAGCAGGTTGTTGCCGTGGTGCACCACAACAAAGGTTTCATCAACAAGTTCCAGGGAGACGCCGCTCTCGCCGTGTTCGGCGCTCCCCTGCCGCTTTCCGACGCCGCGGGCCACGCCCTCGCCGCCGCCCGCGAACTGCGCCAGAAACTCAAGGGACTCAAACTCTCGTGCGGCATCGGCGTCGCCGCAGGTCACGTGGTGGCCGGGCACATCGGCGGTTCCGACCGGTTCGAATACACCGTCATTGGCGACGCCGTGAACCAAGCCGCCCGCCTCACCGAACTGGCCAAAGACACCCCCGGGCGGGTACTGACCTCCGCTGCCACACTCCGGGAAGCAAACGAAGCCGAACAAGCCCGCTGGACCGTCCTGAAATCCGTAGAGCTGCGCGGACGCAAAGAAATGACCCAGCTCGCCCGGCCGATTCGCCCGACACTGGCGGATAGGTCTTAGCCGAGCAGGGCTAAGGGCACGACAGCGACCCCGTCTGCTCGTCGATACGCAGTAGAGCCTGTTGTAAGAACTATTTTGTCCACAAGGCGATCGCCTATCTGCTCCCCCAGCCAATGAAGATGTGCAACATCCTTATCGTCCACTGTGGGAGACAGTTTCACTTCAAACGCTAAAACAGCACCATCGTAGCGTTCGAGAATAAGATCAACCTCATGTTCGCCCGCCTTCGTTCGCAGGTGAAAAGTCCGCGCCTCGGCGGCTTGTCCAGCAGTGCGAACACACAGTGTTGCCAATGACTCAAATAATTGGCCAAAAATCTCCCCAGTACCTTTAACGGCACTCACAAGTGTACGGTCTGTGATACCTAGAAGGTTGGCTGCTATTCCTGGATCAAAAAGCTGATGTTTAGGACTCAAGTTTAAGCGAGTCAAGGAAGGGGCTTGCGGCGACCACGCAGGCACAGAATCCAATACCCAGATCTTAGTAAGCAAATCGCGATATTTATCCGATGTTTTCTTACTGATTTTGTCGGTATCGGCCGGAGTCGCCGCGTCAAGGATTTTAGTGTAAGTAGTCGTGGTTGATGATGCTGCTGCGTATGCGGCTAACCACGATCGCAGTGTGTCAGGTCGTCGTACACTCCCACCTTGCTCCGGCACATCCCTGTCGATAATCCGTGTGACATATCCGGCAATGGACGCACGGCGAGCGCGCGGGGAAAGGTCATAAATCCCTGGCAAACCCGTGGAACAGATAGCGGCGGCATAGTCAGAAAGCGAAAAATCACTATTACCAGCGATATCCGCTTCGCGTTCAAACAGATCGCGGATAAACACAGTTGGCTGGGTTCCTGCACGTTCAGCGAGACTCAAGGGGCGCATCCTCAGCGAAATTATTCGCCCCGCGCCAGAATGTGTTCTGGCTCCCACGACTGGCGATGCAGAACCTGTGAGCAGAAAGGTGGTTGCCACTTTATCGTCGATCAGCCTCCTCACCGTGTCCCAGACTGGGGGATAGTTTTGCCACTCATCAACGCACACAACACTTTTTACTGTGAGCTGCCTTTTCGCGTCAGCCTCAACAACCTGCCTCACCGCAACATCATCCAGCGTCAAGACCACATCACTGCGAAGCGAAGCTGTCGCCGTCTTCCCAACACCTTTAGGGCCATCAATCGCGATGCCTGATAAATCCTCGATCAGCTCGTCCAGCTCATAGTCAATATATCGAGTGAGATACGCCTGCTTGGAATGTCGTTTTGGGAGCACAAAAATCTCCTTCCAGGTAGCACACACCAAAAGTATATTCTACATGCGAAAATATTGTTCTATTGACACGGTTGGAGCCGTTTCGTCGGGGTTTTAGGAGCCGTTTCGTCGGAAGCTCGGTGGGGCTGACGTTGCCGGGTCGGCGCATCTTCCGTATTCTGATCCAAGCATTTTGGGCTTACAGACTCTATGCCAAAGAAAACATAGGACGATTTTGGAGATCCAACGTCTGTCGCCACTTCATCGCGCACAGCAATTCTAAAAGCACGTATCACGCTTGCCAACTGGAGAAAGAACGAAAACAATGCCTGAAGAAAGTGACAAAGAAACCGGCACGCCCTCCACCATCACAAGTCGAATCTTTTGGCAGTCGATGATCCTGGCCGCTGGAGGGTTCGTCGGTCTCGTCGACAGCAGCATCATCGCAATCGCAGTACCAAACATCGCATCCGATTTCGACGCGTCAGTCAGCGTTGTTCAATGGACAAGCGCCGGTTATCTCTTAGCCATGGCCACCGTGATCCCACTCACTAGTTCACTCTGCCACCGGTATGGTGCCCAACGCACATGGGTTATGAGCCTCGCGGTTTTCACGGGCGCCACGCTGGCCGCCGGTCTCGCATGGTCTCTTAGCTCGCTCATTGCATTTCGTGTAATCCAGGGGTTGGGTGGCGGCATGCTCTTCCCTCTCATGAGGCTTCTGGCCGTAGAAATCGCAGGCCAGTCTCGAATGGGCAGGGTAATGGCATTAACCGCAATCCCCGTGCAGATTGCGCCGATCGTCGGACCTGTCCTAGGTGGGATCATCATCGACCAGTCATCCTGGCGATGGGCACTGTGGGCCAGTATTCCGCTAGCACTACTGGCATTAATCCCTGCTGCCTTGTGGATTCCAAACAGACTCACAGAGAGCACGACTCGGGTGGACTACTGGTCAATTCTCATGCTCATGCCAGCCATGACGGTCATACTGCTATTTCTAACCCGGGTGTCTTCATCAGATTTCTCGGTGCCCACCTTCGTGTTCGGAATAGTCGCTGTTTGCCTGCTGTTTGCTTTCTTCAAACGCGCAAAATCCTCGACAAGAAGCGTAGGCTTCGAACTGACGTTACTAAAGATCACGTCCTTCAAGGCCACCACTCTCATTGTGTTCATCAACAATTTTGGAATGATGGGAATCACATTCCTGATACCACTGATCATTGAGACTTCCAACCCCAATGAATCCGTACTTACTGCAGGCCTCTCACTGGCTCCGCAGGGTATCGGAATGCTACTAGCAGTCCTGTATGTTGGGAAGAAAATCGATATCTCTGGCGACCCACGAAAACTCGTATTCGCAGGGTTGACAGGTGTGACTATCACGACTCTCGGGCTCGCCATCGTCGCAAATGACCTATCAGCACCCATCGCGTTGGCTCTACTTCTTGCCCGTGGTGTAGCTTTGGCCTTCGCTGTCGCTCCAACGATGCTGACTCTTTACGCGGGATTGCCGACCGAGAAATACGCGGAGGCCACCACTACAAACGCCATCGTCCAGCAGATTGCAGGAGCATTCGGTGCTGCCTTTGCCGCCGTCTCCATTCAAGTCGCCAGTCGGTACATCAGCGACCAAAGCTCGGCATTTGGCATAGTCTTTGCCGCTCTCGCGATCATAACTGCGGCCGCTCTCTTCTCTACTCGCGGACTACCAGCAAAGAACAGCGATTAGGAGATCACATGCATACCAGAGGCAACCGACACCATGAATCCACCCCAAGCTGGCGAACAGGTCTTAGATGCAGGCAACAAAAGACGCTCTACCAGGCCACTCAGCCGAAGCATTAATGAGAATTATTTTTAAAAATGTAATTTTTCAAAGTCGGGCGCAGTGTGAAAAATTTTCACTATTTTTTTGCTATAGACTTGACACATGGACCAAGCACTCAACCCATACTCCCCCGGAGCAGGTATCCGTCCTGCTGCCCTCGTTGGCAGGTCAACCGAGCTCACACTGATCGACACGATGATTTCTCGCACCGCACGCGGCTTACATAACAGAGGAATCATTTTGCATGGGTTGCGCGGCGTTGGAAAAACAGTGCTCCTCAATGAAATTGCGCGTAAAGCTGAGGCTGCGGACTGGCTGACTGTGCGCATAGAAGCAACGAGCGATAAAAAGAACAACAAGCATGTGCGAACTAGATTGGCTCGTGAACTAACTCAAAGCGCACGAAAAATTAGCGTGAGAAAACGCTGGAAGCACATCCTTGACATATTGCCGGTTATCAACGCTTTCTCCACGACACTAGGCTTCACCGGCGTCTCTTTTAATGCCGACATCAAGACACAAACCGGCCGTGGCGACTCTGGGGTGTTAGAGCTCGACTTGGAAGAACTTGTCTTAGATGTGTCAGCAGCTGCACACAAAGATGGCAAAGCCCTTGCTTTTTTCATTGACGAGATGCAGGATCTTGACGCGGAAATGCTATCAGCTCTCATCACAGCACAACATCAGGCAGGTCAACGCGGACTACCCTTCTTTATATTTGGAGCAGGGCTACCTACTTTACCTGCCGTTTTAGCACAGTCCCACTCCTATGCGGAACGTCTCTTTGAATACCGCAGTATCGGCGCTTTAGATGATGATGCCGCACGGGCCGCTCTCAGCGAGCCGGCAGAGTTTTCTGGCGCGCAATTCACTCCACGTGCACTTGAGATTCTTATCACTGCCGCTGAAAACTACCCCTATTTCCTGCAAGAATATGGCAAAGCTATTTGGGAAATAGCTGTAGCTAGCCCCTTCACTCCAGATGATGCAAAGCTTGCAATCGGTCAGGGAACGGAGGCATTAGACCAAGGCTTCTTCCCAAGCAGATGGGAACGGGCAACACCAGCTGAGCGCGCTTTTCTTGCCGCCATGGCAGATATTGGGCATGGGGATGTTTCCATTAGCGACATCGCCACTCACCTTGGAGCCAAAGTAACAAGCATCGGGACAAATCGTCTTCACCTCATACAAAAGGGCTTGGTGTACTCACCACAGCACGGCTACCTGCGGTTCACGGTTCCGGGAATGAATGAGTACATCCAGCGTAATCAAGACGACGCTACCTCTTAGCCACCTTCTTGGTCGCTTTTTTCGTGGCTTTCTTAGTGGTCTTCTTCGTTGTCTTTTTCGCCGCCTTTTTTGTTGCCTTCTTGGGGTTTTCGGCGTCTTTGGCACGCCTCTCGGAGAGTAGTTCGCAGGCTCGGGCGTCGGTAAGCGTCTCGGGGGTGTCGCCGCGTCGGAGCGACGCGTTGGTTTCGCCGTCGGTGACGTAAGCGCCGAAGCGCCCATCTTTGATGAGCATGGGCTTGCCGGACACGTCGTTGTTGCCGAGCACCCGGATCGCCTGCGGCGCGCTGCGCCCCCGTCGTTTCGGCTCGGCGTAGATCGCCAGTGCCTCGTCAAGGGTGATGGTGAGCAGCTGCGCTTCGCTGGCGAGCGACCGGGAATCGCTGCCTTTCTTCAGGTACGGCCCGTAGCGACCGTTCTGCGCAGTGATCACTTCCCCATCAGGCGCCACGCCGACTTCACGTGGCAGGCTGAGCAGCTGCAGCGCATCATCCAAGGTGACGGTGGAGGTCTCCATGGTGCTGAACAACGATTGGCTTTCAGGTTTGAGAATTTCCTGAATAAGCTGTTCGAGGCGTTTTTCTTTTTGCGCTATCGCCGTTTTGGTTTCCCAGTTTTTCGCCCGTTTACCTTCGGCGGCGCGCTGCGCGTCCTCGGCGGCGCGTTCCTCCGCGATCTTTTTCTCGGCAACTTCGGCGGCGCTTTCACGTTCCGCATCGGTCACCACTTCGGTGACGTAAGCGCCGTAGCGTCCTTCTTTGGCCACCACCATGCGCCCGTTCGCCGGGTTCACGCCCAGCTCCCGCCCGCTTTGCGGCGTGGCGAACAGCTTCTCCGCCACCTCCAGCGTCAGCTCGTCGGGGGTCACGCTGTCCGGCAGGTTGGCCCGCTGGTGCTCTGGTTCGCCGTTCTTATCGACGCCCACCACACGCTCCAGGTACGGGCCGTACCGCCCCACGCGCACCACGATGCTTCGCCCTTCGGCATCGTTGAACAGGTGCAGGGAGTTGACCAACCGGGCGTCGATATGCTCCAGGTTATCGCGCACCAGGGCTTTCAAACCGCCCAGTCGGGCCACGGTTTCGGCGGTCCGGTCGGAGGCATCAGCATTGCCGAAATAAAATCCGGTGAGCCAGTCGGTGCGGTCTTCATTGCCGGTGGCAATGTCGTCGAGCTCGTCCTCCATGGAGGAGGTGAAGTCGTAGTCCACTAACGACGCAAAGCTGGATTCCATGAGTCCAACCACTGCGAACGCCACCCATGATGGCACCAAGGCGTTGCCACGGGAGTACACGTAGCCACGGTCTTGGATGGTTTTGATGATGGAGGCGTAGGTGGAGGGGCGCCCAATGCCCAGGTCTTCCATTTTTTTCACCAGGCTGGCTTCGGTGTAGCGAGGCGGAGGGTTGGTGGAGTGACCATCGGCAGTGACGTCCTCGGCAGTCAGGGCGTCGCCAGCCGTCAGGCGTGGCAGGCGCTTTTCGGCATTGTCGGCGACATCACGGCCGTCGAGAGTAGAGACCTCAACATAGGCTTTGAGGAATCCGGGAAAAGTGATGGTGCGTCCGGTTGCGGAGAATTCGCATTCCTCGCCAGTACGAGCAACACCATTAATGGTGACTTTCATGGACGTTCCCCGCGCGTCAGCCATTTGCGAGGCCACAGTGCGCTGCCAAATCAGCTCGTAGAGCTTGAATTCTTCCGCATCAAGCTGGCTGTGCAGCTGCCCCGGGGTGGCAAAGGTCTCACCTGCCGGACGGATCGCCTCGTGGGCCTCCTGCGAGTTCTTCACCTTGCGCGTGTATTGCCTGGGGGCATCAGCAACATATTCCGCGCCATATAGCTCGCGTGCCTGTGCACGAGCAGCACTGATGCCAGACTCGGACAGCGTTGTGGAGTCTGTACGCATATAGGTAATGTGCCCGTTTTCGTACAGGCGCTGCGCGATACGCATGGTGCGTTCGGAGGTGTAATGCAGTTTACGTCCCGCCTCCTGCTGCAGCGTGGAGGTCATAAACGGCGGATACGGCTTGCGAGTGTAGGGTTTTTCCTCCACATTTGCCACGCTCATGGAGGCTTTGTGCAGGTTCTCGGCCAGCGCCTGAGCGGTGTCTGCGTTCAAGACAACGGCGTTGTTTTTCAGTTCGCCTTTGTCGTTGAAGTCGCGCCCCACGGCCACGCGCTGCTTGTCCACGGCGGTCAACCGCGCGTTGAAGCGTCGCGGATTATCGCCATCGTCTTTGCCGGTGTCCAACTCGGCAGTCAGGTCCCAGTAGGTGGCGGGCACGAAGGCCATGCGTTCGCGCTCGCGCTCCACAATCACGCGGGTGGCCACAGATTGCACGCGTCCAGCTGATAGCCGCGGCATGACTTTTTTCCACAGCACCGGGGAAATTTCGTAGCCGTACAGGCGGTCTAGGATGCGGCGGGTTTCCTGCGCATCCACCAGGTTGTCGTCCAGCTCGCGGGTGTTTTCGGCAGCAGCAAGGATCGCTGGTTTAGTGATCTCATTGAACACCATGCGCCGCACTGGAACTTTTGGCTTCAATACTTCCAGCAGGTGCCATGCGATGGCTTCGCCTTCGCGGTCGGGGTCTGTGGCCAGGAAAAGCTCGTCAACGTCTTTGAGCTTGGCTTTCAAATCCGCGACTTTTTTCTTTTTGTCCGGGCTGATCACGTACAGCGCAGTAAACCCGTGGTCAACGTCCACGCCAAGGCGTGCCCATGCTTCCTTCTTGTATTTTGCTGGGACGTCGGCAGCACCACGGGGCAGGTCACGAATGTGACCCACAGACGCCTCAACAACGTAATCCGACCCCAGGTAGGGTGCGATTTTTTTGGCTTTTGTCGCTGATTCGACAATAACGAGGCGCCTGGTCCCTTTTGCTGCCACGGGTTGTACGTCCTTATATCGCGAGTTTTATTTCTTCCCTTGCCTACCGTACACAGTTCTCAAGGGAAAGCTGTTCTAATGTTGCTAACAGGGTGTCTCGCGTCCTGTCAAGCAGCATCCCCCTACAACCAAAAACACCCCCAGTGTCAGGGGGTGTGTCTCTTAGAGGGCGCGAACCTTCTCTGCCTGCAGCCCTTTGGCACCTTCACCGATCTCAAACTCAACTTGCTGATTTTCCACCAAGGTGCGGAAACCGCTGCCCTGGATCTCGGAGTAGTGGACGAAAACGTCGTCGGAGCCGTCGGCTGGCGCGATGAAGCCGAAGCCCTTCTCAGCGTTGAACCACTTCACAGTTCCCTGTGCCATACTTTTAAAACCTTTTCTTGCTATCGAACACTCCGCTTAGAGTATTGGGTTGATAATCAACCAAGACCTAGTGTGTCACGTTTTGGCGACACAGCGATAGTCCTATCCCAATTTCACAGATTATTCACAGAAATGAACCGCTTTTTTGGCGAAGAAATCGCCTCTCTGATCACCGAACGCCACCAGGGCACTTGCACTCACATGGTGACTCTCCCGGCGCGCCCTGCCCGCTACGCTGAGTGGCCCGAGTGGGCAGTGGTCCGCGACGTCGATAAGCTCTATGAGCACCAGGCGGAGGCTGCGCAGCGCGCATGGAACGGCGAACATGTGGTGTTGGCCACGGGGACCTCCTCGGGCAAGTCGCTGGCGTACCAGCTGCCGGTGATTACGACGCTGTTGAACGACCCCACCGCCTGCGCGCTGTACATCACGCCCACGAAGGCCCTGGGTTCGGACCAGCTCACTTCCATTCGCCACGATGTTCAGGCCGCGCCTTACGACGGCGACACGCCTATCGACGCCCGCCGCCACATCCGTGATGCCGCGCGCTGGGTGTTCACCAATCCCGACATGCTGCACACGATTCTTCTGAACCACAAGCAGTGGCAACGGTTATTCCGCCACCTCACGTACGTGGTCGTTGATGAATGCCATGCCTACCGAGGCGTTTTCGGCGCGCACGTGGCCTTAGTATTACGCCGTCTGCGTCGCATTGCCGCGCATTACGGCTCGCCCCCAACCTTTTTCTTCGCCTCCGCCACCTCCGCGGATCCCGCCGCTCATGCTTCCCGACTTCTCGGCCTTCCCGTCACCGCCGTCACTGACGACGCCTCCCCCGCTGGCGCCCGCACCATCATGCTGTGGCAGCCGGATAAATCTGCGGTTGCCGACGCCGCTGGCTTCATGGCCACTTCCATCGCAGAAGGTGCCCGGACCTTGGGGTTTGTGCGCTCTCGGCGGCAGGCAGAAATAGTGGCGCTGCGCTGTGCGGAAGAACTAGCGATGATGGGTCGCATTGACCTATCTCATCGCGTCGCCTCGTATCGCTCCGGCTATCTTGCGGAGGATCGCCGCAAACTGGAGCGCATGCTCGATAGTGGGGAGCTCCTTGGTGTCGCCTCTACGAATGCTTTGGAATTGGGCATTGATGTGGGAGGGCTAGATACGGTGATAATTTCTGGCTATCCCGGCACTGTCACATCGTTTTGGCAGCAAGCAGGCCGTGCTGGGCGCCGTGGTCAGGGCGCCCTGGCTGCGTTTATTGCTCGGGATGATCCACTGGACACGTATCTGGTGCACCACCCGGAAGCCCTTCTTGACCGCCCGCTTGAGCAGCACGTATTCGACCCGACTAATCCTTTTGTTCTGCGCACACACATGCTGGCTGCAGCGGTAGAAATCCCTCTCACGGATGAAGACATTGCAGAATTTCATGCAGAAAAGGTTGTGGAAGAACTTGTTGCGGAAAAACTCATGCGCCACCGAAAACGGTGGTACGCCATGGAGGCACCAGCAACGCTTCGAGGCGGTTCGGAGGTTTCCATTGTGGATTCCACCGATGGCAGACTGTTGGGAACCATTGACCGGGCGAGAGCTATGACGCAGACGCATCCGGGTGCGGTCTACCTGCACCAAGGCGAATCGTTTGTCATTGATTCCCTTGATGACGACCTCGCCCTCGCCCACCCAGAAGAGCCCGAGTGGACTACCTATGCCCGCACCACCAAAAACATCCGCATCCTGGATGAGGTGAGTGATTGGGTATCCAACGTTGATGTCGAAGTTACTGAGCAAGTCATCGGCTACACGCGGGATTCAGAGATTATTCCCCTCGACATGCCGCCGCAGGTGCTGAAAACACGCGCGGTAGTGTTCACGGCACACGGCAGTCCCGGCGCGCTGCACGCGGCAGAGCATGCGGCGATTGGGCTGCTTCCGCTCTTCGCCACATGTGACCGCTGGGATCTGGGCGGGTTGTCCACAGTGCATGAGGGCATGCCGACAATATTTATCTACGACGGGCAGGGCGGCGCAGGGTTTGTCGACTGCGGTTTCCGGCGGTTCAAGGAGTGGATGACCGCAACATACGAGACGATTCGTTTGTGTGAGTGCGAGTCTGGGTGCCCTTCCTGCGTACAGTCCCCGAAGTGCGGTAATGGTAACGAGCCGTTAGATAAGGCCGGGGCACTGGAACTTCTGGCGGATGTGATTAAGCGGCTCGGTTGATTCGTCGTTTGCGACGTTCCGCGATGCTGACTGCCCAGCGGCTGTCACGGTGCTTGATGGTGGGCGGCACTGGCCCTTGGGGCATGGTTGTCACGGTGCTGCCGTCGGGCATGGTCCAGGCGACGGTGGCGTCCTTGCTGATAGTGGCGGTCACCATGCCATCGGTTTTGAGGTTGTGGCAGTGGCGACACAGGCATTGGAGGTTGGCTGGCGCGGTGGCCCCGCCTTGGCCGTAGGGAACAACGTGGTCGATGTCACACACCTCGGCGCGTGCGCCACAGCCTGGGAAGCGGCAGCCACCATCGCGGCCTTTCACAAAGGCTTTCATTGCTTCAGGGGTGCGGTAGGCAGGGGTATGCGCGTTGGCGTAGCAGTCAATGTCACGAGTGCGCGTCACCCGGTCAAGCCATTCTGCAGCAGCAGTGGCATCAAGAGTATGGGTGCCGCCGAAGTTGACGGGCTGGTGGTTGTCTTTTGGCGCATAGAGGTTCAGCACGACAGTGGCTGTGGTTTGCTGGCGGATTAGCTGTAGTAGCGCTTGAGCTTGAGTGCAGTGTTCCCTAGCCGCTACGGATTTCAGGATCGCGTGCACCTCATGGCCTTCATCGGCGCGGAATGTGCAGGTGAGGGTTGATATGCCATCGGGCTGATGCGACATATCGAGTTGTTCCTCGGATTCGTAGGCGGAGCGTTCCGCTGCAGGTGGATCTATCTGGGTGATAATCTCCTTGATCTTTTCGGTGATGGTGCGTGCGGTGATGAGCACTTGTCGAGGCTTGGTGGGGGTGAGCAGACGGATTATCTCTTCCTCCACAAGCGGAAGGAGCTCGTCTTTCACTGAGACACAGGCATGTTCGATTGCCACCAAGCGGGCACGGTCAAGGTGTCTCATAGTTAAGGCAAATTCACACAAGCGAGGCATGCGTTTGAGCTGATCTGCGATATAGAGGTTTGTGCGAATAACCCCGCACCCTAGCCCCGTTCCCACAACAAGGCAGCGGATAAAGGAATCCTCATCCACTTCCTCCAAACCATCTGGGAACAGCGCCAACCAGTCGCAGAGGAAGTTGTAGTTGGTGCGCATGGACATACACGCGCACGGATCAGCAGGATCGCAACACGTGTAATATGCTGTTGTTTCAGTCATATTTTCCCCGAGATACTAAAAATTCTTTCCTAGCACCTACTCTACCAAACCTCATCGCCTGTAGCAACCAAAAATAGGAAAAATTTTCGATAAACTTTACGCCGCTCCGCAAGCGCTCCACCCTATACCGGCCCAGCCTTCGCCACTGCTTCCTGCCCACCGGACCGTGCCCGTATGGTCACATCCAGCCCGTCAACGGAGCATTCAACAACCGACGCGCCATTCACAACAGCCACCCGATCAGCAGCCGAACATGCATCCCGCCCGTAGTAAGCGGCGTAGGCTCCGGCCACGGCAGCGAGGTCGCTGGCAGTTTGGGCGCGATGCTTCTCCACCACCATGCCACCCAGCCACGCAATTGTGAGAAACACACTCACTAGCGCAGCGATAATCCCTGCGGTGGTGATGCTGCTCATGGTTTCTCAGCCGGGTACACGGCCTCGGCCTCCATGGTGCCCAGCGGGCTGGGGACTTTCGCCACTGCCCGCACCAGCTCACCATCGTGAGCAATATCGACAGTTCCCCGTGGTGGTGTGTACTCGGTGCCAATGGCGTGCGCCCTGGCGGCTGCACCGGCGGCGTCAACAGCAGCGATGTAGTCCGCCAGGGTCACTAATCCACTCACCATGAGTGCCCCCACCAGCACCAACGAGCTGAGCGCTAGGGCGGCTTCAATGGTGACGGATCCCGTGTCGTTCATTTAACGTCGGCTCAACGCATCCGTGATGATGCCCTGCAGGGCGTCGCTGATTCCTCCGCCGCTGACCACCAGGTACAACGCACCGGCGAGCGCCGCTGCGGCGAGGCTGCCCAGCGCATATTCGATGGTGCTCATTCCGCGATCATCGCTATGAAATTGCTGAAGTTGCTGCAACATTTTTTACTCCTTTAGTTCAACATGGTTGCCCCGAGGCTGATCACCGTTGGTGCCAGCCCCAGGATGAAAAATGCAGGTAGGTAGCACACTGCGAGGGGCAGGGCAATGAGTACGCCTGCCCGTTCGGCTGCGGCGGTGGCCGCGTGCGCGGTGTCGTTACGAAGTTTGTCCACAATGCGTTCGCACCCCGTCGATAACGCGCCCCCGGAACGTTCAGACATGGTGGCCAGTGCGGCGAGTTCCCCCAACCCTTCGATGCCGCGCATGGGTTCCCACGCCCGCCCAGCACCCACCCCGATGGCAAGAAGGGCCTGTACGCTGCGCCATTGCTCGTTCTCACTGACGCTTGCCACCGCCGTAGCGGCGTGCGCAGTGCTGAGTCCCGAGTGAATGCAGGCAGCGAACAACTCAATGTCAGCCGCAATGGCCAGGATGTCTGTGGGGCCGTCACGCACGCGTATCGACGCCCTCCGCTCAATCCGCATTGACGGTGCCACCCCCACCGTCGTAGCCAGCACGAGACAGGCTAAAGCTAGCAGCATCATGATGTCGCCTTCCCCATGATTCGTTGCGACCAGACAAAACCAGCTGTGGTCAATCCGGTACCCGCCACCAGGAGGACTCCCCCAGTGCCGCCCCCGAGTAGAAAGTGCAGCGGATCCGCCCCCAACAGTCCACCCATGCCAATCCCTACAACCGGCAGAATGCTCAACACCATCGCTGTGGCCTTAGGCCCCTGCAGCGCAGCACGCGTCGCAGCAGCATGGGTGAGCTGGGCGTCGATACGCCGTTGGGCGTTTTCGCACAGCGCCACCAGCGGAATGCCGTGCCGTGCTGCTACCTTCCAGAGTTGCCCCACACGGACCAGGTCGGGGCAGGAGGAACTGATAAGAACATTGGCACCATCGCCACCTCCAGCGGACCGGGCGGCGGCGACTCGCACGGCGTCGCGAAGCTCCGAAGGCGCATCAGAACTGAGCGAATCAACCGCCACCCCCAACGCGTGCGGCATACCGTTCCCGGCGCGCAGATCCCCAATCACGAACCCCAGGAACGTGCTGGTGTGAGAGCGTATCGCGGTAGCTCGGGCGCGCTGGCGCGCGGTGCGGATCGCCCAGACGATAGTCCCGACCACCAGCATCGCACTGAGTATCAGGCTCACCGGCCCTTTCAACAGGACCAACAGCAACACGGCAAGCGCTGGTGTTTTCTTCCAGGTTTTTCGCTCCGTAATGCGATGCAGCGGCGCGGCATCGGGCACGAGCAGTGCGCCCGCGCATAGCAACAGCGAGGTCATGACGCAAGCTCCTCGAAACCCGGTTGTGGTCCAAGGTCGGATTGCCACAGCACACGGGTGCGTACCGGGTTTCCTTCCAGTACCCCAATCTGATGCAGAATACGTCCGTGCGGGGTGCGTCGCATGGCCAGCACCACGCGGATGGCCGCGCTGAGCTGGGAATGCAGTGCCGCACGATCCAGCCCACCGAGAGCGGCGAGGGCTTCCATGCGCGCCGGGATTTCCATCAAGGAATTGGCGTGAATGGTGCCGGCACCACCTTCGTGCCCAGTGTTGAGCGCGGCGAGCAGATCCACCACTTCCGCCCCACGTATCTCACCGACAATGATGCGGTCAGGCCGCATACGCAGAGCCTGTTTCAACAGGTCCGACATGGTGATCTGGCCTTGACCTTCCACATTGTTGGTGCGGGAGACCAGGTTCACCACATGTGGGTGGGGCGGATGCAGCTCAGGGGTGTCTTCGATGCAGATGATGCGTTCGTTGTGCCCAATGGCAGCCAGCATGGCACCCAGCAACGTGGTTTTCCCGCTGCCAGTGCCGCCCACCACCAGGAAGGCTTTCTTGGATTCCACAATCCCCGTGAGAGTGTCAGCAATATCGGAGGGCATGGTGCCGCGATCCACCAGGCCATCAAGCGTGGTCACTGCCTGGCGAAGCACACGCAGGGACAAGCAGGTACCACCATCCGCTGGCGGGCTGAGCAGGGCGTGAACACGAATGCTACTGTCGTCATCCCGGCGGAGACGACCATCAGCAAAGGGCTGCGCATCATCCAAACGCCTGCCACACGCCACGGCGAGCCGGGTAGCCAGCTGGCGGACCTCATCATCCGAATCGAAACGCAAGCCCGCTTTCTGCAGGCCCTGCCCGCGATCAAACCAAATACTGTCCGGCCCGTTGACCACCACGTCTGTCACCCCCTCTATTGCCAGCACTTGCTCCAAAATCCCTGCCCCCGTCGAATCGTTGCGCAGTTTACGTAGCACCCCCAGCACATCAACATCGCTGATCACTCCCGCTTCTTCCCGTACCAACTGCGCAATATCAGCGGCCGCCGCGCCGGGGCGCTCTGCCAGCCTGCGCTGCACTTTCTCCACCAGCGCCTCATACATTGAGCTCATCCATCACATCCAGTGCCACCTTGGTCAGCGGCCGAGGAATACTGCGCAATCCTTGAGTTTCCACGGTTTTAGCCAGCCGCGGCACATGGGCTACCTCCCCCACGATGGGCAGCTGGGCCACGCGTTCCACCTCGTCCGCGTCCATGCCCGACCATCCCCGATGCCTCAGCACCCCGATCGGGTGGATACGCTGAGCTTTCAGTTGTGCCGCCAGAGTGGTAGCCGCCGCTACGGCCCGAACCTCAGCAGGAATGACCAGCGCCACCAGATCACATAAACCCAGAACAGCCGCGTCGCAGGTATCCACCACCACAAGATTGTCGCCTGTTTGCGCACATTCCACAGCGGAACTGACCCGCGCCGGGTCGAGCGAAAAGCCATCAGCCATGGTGGTACGCGCGCTGGTCAGCACGGCCACCTCGCTTTTGGTATGAGGCAGCGCCTGCCACAGATCCGATGCCCCAACGAAACCGTCACCGAGGTTCAGGTCCTGCCACCGCGCGCCGGGCGTGTTTTCAATTCCCAGCAGGAGGTCGGCACCGCCGTAGGGCACGGCATCGATCAGCAGGGCGGGTGCACCGGTCAGGGCGATGCTGGCGGCAAGGACGCTGGTTCCGGCACCGCCGCACACCCCCATCACTCCGATAGTGCGCGCGGTGCCGCGTGCCCGGTTGTGACGCCCCAGCATCGCCAGCAGTTCCGGTGCCTGCGCGGGCAAGAGAAACGCGTGCTCAGCATGGCATTCCATGGCGCGTCGCCAATCCACAGGCCCCGGGTCCAGCCCCAGGAAGAACACGCGGTCACGGCGTTCGTGGGTGAATACGGCGGCGGTGGCGGCGTCGACAAGCACGGCTGAGGCGCTTCTTGACGCCCGCACAACCTCCGCAGGCACACACGTTTCCACCACCGGCCGCCCCGTGGCTGCTGCAACGTGCATGGCTTCTGGATGCAGAACCGGATCCTCGACGGCAACCACGATGGCTTCTTGCTGTACACCTGACATGCCTTCATGCTGCGCTTGCTGGGGCGTGCCCGGCAATAGGCATACATGCAGGTTGTGGATAACTCGTCTAGGAAGCAATGCTTGTGGATAACGTTCTACAAGCCAGCAATTTTTGAGCTATGGCGACACGAAACGAACAGCCAGCTTCCCCGTCGTTTCTCCACGCTCTAGGGCTTCCAGGAACTGCGGCAACTGCTCGTGTCCACCCACGGCGGTGAGATCCACTCGAACATCGCCACGCGCCACTGCCTCCAGCGACCATGCCAGGGAATCCGTGCCGTCTGCAGGGTGTTCGGCTAGCCAGGCACCAACGTTGAACCCAGCTGCAGTTTTGTTTTCCAGCCAGAGTGCCAGCGTGCCGATCTCCACATCCGGTGCCTGCGAGGCATTACCCACTCTGACCAGGCGACCGCCACTGCGGAGCACACGAAAGCCCTGGGTGGTGGCGTCGCCGCCCACCGGGTCAACAACAATGTCGTAGGTGCCGTCGGGAATGTCGCGCAATTCACTCCGCAGGTAGGCGGTTCGGTACCCGGATTTGAGGGCTAAGGCTTGTTTTTCCGGGGTACCGACGACCGCGTCACACGGTCCCGCACCCAAAGCCTGGGCCACCTGCTGGAACTGCGAACCCAATCCCCCAACCCCAGCGTTGACCAACAGCGATTCGCTTTCGGCGAGGCGCGCGACCGTCGTCAAGGCGAGGTGCGCGGTCACAGTGTTGATGGGCACCACCGCTGCGAGGTCATGATCCAGCTTCTGAGGGATGGGGGCGACCAGCGTTGCTGGGGTGCACACAACCTCGGCGAAGCCCCCGGCAGCTGGAAGGATTGCGGCGACCAGCTGCCCTTCGGCGAGGTGATTCACGCCCTCACCAAGAGCACGGACAGTGCCCGAAACCTCCAGGCCGGGAACGAAGTCCGGGTTCGAGGGCATGGCCCCAATAGTCCAGAGGGCATCAATAAGCCCCAGTCCAGCGGTATGAACCGTGATGCTTACCTGCCCAGGTTCC
>ERZ773008.704-NODE-704-length-24464-cov-3.915072_pt1 | contig 24464 bp, 24 predicted proteins | sample MGYA00580664_ERZ773008 | MGnify/ENA primary metagenome ERZ773008 (study PRJEB29015, sample SAMEA2738016) | human oral metagenome | biome: human oral; feature: human-associated habitat; material: dental | place: China | collected 2048 ... | reverse complement strand
TATAGATAATTTCCATATAATCAGGTATATTTTTAGGATTAAAATATTCATATTCAAAAATATCCTCTTTTTCTATCCTATATCCGGGTATTTTTGATACAAATTCTTTTCCTTCTTCTAAAGAATCAAATACTACGAAATCCTTTTGATAATTATTTTGATATAATTCCAATATATACATCCATTAACCTCCAAATCTTAATAAAAAAATCATCAAATATCAACTTTTTCCTTTAATTCTGATAATTTCTTTGATAACAAAATAAGTTTTGGACTGACTTCAAGCAATTCATCGTTTACAACCACATAATTCTTTATATTTATATTCTCTAAGTTCATCATTTCTCTTAACTCATCTTGAATATAATGCATCTGAATGCAATGAGGGGATTCATCAACCGTGGCAAAGATAATATTATGTACCTTTCCGGTTCTAATCATTCCGCCTATTTTTGTGATAGCCATATTGACATGAGTATTTTCAAGACATAAATGATATATATTTTTAGAAATTTTTTCTAACTTTTTGTATCCGTTTGGTTGCATGGATTTAAGACAAGTACCAACAATGACAATCGTTTCGTCTATATCATATATATTAGTCGTCATTACTTCTTTCATCAATTATCTCCTCTCCAACAATACTACGCACTCCACATGTATTGTCCCTGGAACAAGATAAATACTATTGAAACTGTAAAAGCTATAGCAAAAGTAATTTCTTTCTTGTAAATCAAAATGGCTATACTACTGATAATCGCAAGAATTACATTCACTCTAATATCCGTAATAAACTTATTCTCCCTTACCATTTTCTATTTTTCTACCATTCCGCCTGATATGAAATATCTGTTTAATATTCTGTAACCTATCGATATTCCCGCAACCGCACCGATTATCGTCAAAACTATTCCAATGCCTATATTCTTAGCACTGTAAACCGCAAAAATTGAATCAATATACTCCTGCGTCATTCCATTCGCCAATAATCCCGCAATCATAGCATCTTTTTGCAAAAATATGAGAACATTGGGAGCCATCATTATCGTTAATCCAAATATCACGTAGGCAATCGTAGCTCTTATTTTATTTTTATATCCGCCTTTCATCATAATAAGTTCCATAATTATCCCTGCCGCCGCTATCATTGCACTGATTATTATCATACTGTTGGTGAAAAAATAATATATTGCAAATATAAACGAGAATATAAATGCAGTTCCGGTTTTAGGAGCTTTTGCAATCATTAGACAATAAATAATTCCGCATAAAAACCAATCAATTCCACCAACAAACCAAAGCACGAACTTAAGATTGGCTACAAAGGGTATCAAAACAATCGTCTATATTCCAATCATAATTGCTGTTAACAATGTAATAAGTACAACATCTTTTAATCCAATTTTTTTACTGTTCATTCTTTTTTCCTCCTGACGAAATTTTCCACTCTTTTGATTTGTTTTGTAAGTTCCAAAGTTTCTGATAAAGCCCTTTTTTCTTTAACAACTCTTCGTGATTTCCTTCTTCCGCAATTCTTCCTTGATCTAAAACAATAATATGGTCCGCATTTTTGATTGTCTTTAATCGATGCGCAATCATAATTACCATTTTATTTTTTACCAAATTTGATATTGCTTTCTGAACCGATACTTCGTTCTTTGCATCTAAACTGGAAGTCGGTTCATCTAAAAGTAAAATCGGTGCATTTTTAAGAATAGCTCTGGCAATGGATATTCTTTGTTTTTCACCTCCTGATAAGGTTGAACCTCCTTCTCCTACCATCGTTTCATAACCTTCTGGCAGCTTCTCAATAAACTCATGACAGCCTGCCAACTTTGCAGCACGAATCATATCTTCTTCGTCTACATTTTCATTTCCGAAAATGATATTTTCTCTTATCGATTCATGAAAAAGATACACATCCTGCAAAACCATGGAAATTTGTTCCAACCAATGATCCGGATGGATCTCATTTAAAGACATACCGCCTATTTTTATATTTCCTTCATCAACATCCCAAAACCTTGCAATCAGTTTCAGCATGGTTGATTTCCCTCCACCGCTCGGACCTACAATTGCAGTAAGAGAATTTTTCTTAAACGAGCAAGAGATGTCATGAATGATATTTTGACCTTTTAAATACGAAAAGCTGACATTTTCAAAGCGAATATCGTCTGTACCTTCTATTTTTTTTGTTCCGGACAACTCTTTTGCTCCCATCACATGGTCAATTCTGCTTGCGCTTACATACTGTGCCCTAAGCACCGCTGTGTACCTGATCCAAGTAAGAAGAGGACTTATAATTTTAGTACCGATGATGATAATACTCAAAAACGAAGTTAAACCTATTTCACCGCCAATCAATAGATAAGAGCCGACAAAACACATGAGCGGAAGTCCTGCCCTTGCAAATGTCAGCGCCAAACCTAAAAGAGCACCTCCTACCGTTTCTCCTTTTATACCGACCTCCATTAAGCGCCTGTATGCTGTTTGAAGTTTCGAAAAACCTTCTCCTACTTGGTTATAATTTCTAAGAATTTTCATCCCCGAAAGATATTCGTTTAATCCCTCTGCGGTATCATCTTTCGCAGATCGGAGCCGGGTGCTCATATGTCCGAATACTTTCATTGATATCATGATGACGATCCCCGAAACAGGTATTGTAATATAAAAAGCAAGAGCCATCTTCGAGTTAAAATAAAACATGAATACAGAAGTTACTATACAGGAGAAAACAACCCCGAAAAGACCGGTAAAGGTTGCCACCATGCTCTGCTCAATGGCTAAAAAATCACCTGTAAACGTATTGATCAGTTCCCCAGAACGCGTTTTAGAGAAAAAACCGAGAGGCAATCTTTTGATTTTCCCGATAAATTCTTTTTTATTATCTGTAGAATGGATTGCCCCTGGAAGAAATGTTCTTAAAAAGCTAAATGTGCTGACAATCAGTTGTAATAAGAATAAACCCAACATCCATAAAGCGATATTCCAATATCCTTTATCAAAAATCCTTTCCGGATTTTCAAAGTGTTCGATAAGCAGATTGATTACAAAGTAAACGGCGACAGCGGGAAAAGTCATTGTAAATCCTTCCAAAAAATGCCATATAGCCGGTTCGATCACCTGTTTGGGATGACCCATCGTAAATTTTCTCATGAGCTCTCTCACTACCGCTCACCCACCTTTCTCTCAATTTCCCAGCTTTCCGCTTCAAACTGTAGATCCCACAAACTCTTATACTCTCCGTCTTTTTCTAAAAGCTGTTCATGAGTGCCTTCTTCTATAATTTTTCCTTCTTTTAAAACAATAATGTTATCCGCCTCCATAATGCTCTTTAATCTATGGGCAATCACTATAACCGTCTTATCCTTAATTAAATTTTTGATGGCGTCCTGAATCAAATTTTCATTTTCCGCATCGGTATAAGCCAAAGCTTCATCCAGAATTACAATTTTTGAATCTTTCAAAAATGTTCGGGCAATGGATATTCTCTGAGCCTCCCCTCCGGATAATTTTATGTTTCCGCTGCCAATTACCGTGTCATAGCCTTTTGGAAGATTCATTATAAACTCATGACATCTTGCTTTTTTTGCAGCTTCAATTATTTCTTCATCAGAAGCACTGTTATTCATTGAAATATTATTTTTTACCGTATCTGAAAAAATATGGGTATCTTGAAAAACAAATGCAATTTTCTCCATCAACTCTTTTGTTTCAATAGTCCTTACATCTTTATTTCCAATCTTGATACTTCCTTTTTCCACATCCCAAAATCTTAAAATCAGTTGTCCTATAGTAGATTTTCCGCTCCCTGATTCGCCAACTAAGGCGGTCATTTCTTTTTCTTTACAAACAAACGAAACATTATTAAGTGCCATTTTTCTTAACGGATTTGCTTCACTTTCATAGGAAAAAGAAACATTATCAAATACGACATTGCTTCCCTTGATCTCTTCTGAACTATCTCTCACTTTTAATTCTTTTTCGTTTATAATGTTTTCAATCTGAAAAAGTCCCGCTTTTGTAAGATTAATCTGAGTAGAATAATCGACACAGGTCAGCAGCGGCTCATATAAAGCCGGCACAATAATAAGTGTCATAATGACTGCTAATACTGTATCACCGGTAGGATTATCAAATATCAATATTCCACCTACAGGAACCACAAAAGTTAAAAGAGAGAGAATTATGCTCTTATACATGCTCATAGGCAAAGATGCCTTTTTATAATTTGTAATTTCCCATTGAAGGCTTTCATCGAGATGATTCTCTAAACTTTTTAACATACATCCTGATTTACCAAAAAGTTTTACTTCAGCCATTCCTTTCACATATTCGGAAAAACTGCTTGTAATATTAGTTGATGCCTGCATATAACTCGCATATCTGCCCTTTGCTTTTTCACTTCCGAATATCATATATTGAAAACAAAATGCAATAATGACAGATATAAGAACGGTAATTGCCATTACTATATTTAAATAGCCGATTCCTAAGAACAGTAATAGCAAGATGACAAATGAACCTATTAAATCAGGGAGCATATGTGCTACAATGCTTTCTAATTTTTCAATATTTTCATCCATGACTTTTTGAATACTTCCACTTGTATTTTTTGAAAAGAACCCTATCGGCAGTTTGCCTAAATGCTTCATAATATTAATTCTATATGTATATAGAGTTTTAAAGGCAACTTTATGACAGCCTAAACCGCCAAGAAACGTAAAGATCAAGTTTAGTAAAATGGCAAAACCGGCAATTGTAATCCAAAATATTACCGTTTCGTTATTATCTCCTGATATTAAAAAATTTTTACCTATAAAATATACTGACACATATGGGATAACATTGCATATCATCCCTATAACTGAAAGGCACAGGCTAAATACCAAAAACAGCTTGCCATCATCGGAATAATAAAAGATATGCTCAAATATCCCCTTGTTTTTTTTCTTCAAAGGAACCACCTCCTCCTATCTTATTAGTTAGCACTAACTCGTTTTATTTTATCGTACTTGATAGTTTTTTTCAATAACTCATTTCTTCAAATAAAAAAGGTGTTTTGATTTAATTATTGATTTTTCAAGACTTTTATGATATACTTTTCTTCGAAAAGAACAGAAAATACTTAAAAAAAAGCAGGTGTAATAAGATGAGAACGATTGAAGATTATTGGAGAGATTTTGAAAATTTCGGTTTTATTAAAATCTCGAAAGACGGACGAAATGACTACACTTTGGATAGAACAAAAGGAAGTGGAGGTTTTTCTATTTTAGGTGATCCACAGTCAGCAATGGTAACCATTTCTGACTGTACCTTATATCAGCCTTTTATTATAAAAGAATATGTTAGTGAAAGAATCATTGAAATCGGACAATATTATGCAGGAGCTGCTTCGGTTTATCAAAAAAAAGATAATATATTCGAATTTGAATATGGTCTGAATGCTTATGTTAATTTAGGTACTTTTTATGGATATAAACGAATTGAGCCTAATATACGGCTTCTTAATATCGGCTTTGCCTTTAGAGAAAATTTCTTTTCTTCTTTACCTATAAAGTTAGAAGATAATTTTTATGAAAGAGCCGCTATGATTCTTAACCCTAAACCCGTTTCCATTCCTGAAATAACCGCAATTTGCAGCAGTATAAACGAGTGTACTTTAAAAGGAAACGCACTAAAACTTTATATTAGAGGTAAATCATTAGAAGTTTTTTCACTCCTTTATGATTATATTTACAAAGAAAAACCTAAAACTACTATACACCTTTCTTCTAAAGATAAATCCATTTTAAATGACGTGAAAGACTTTATAGAATCACACTTCGCAGACAGTTTTACGATTGCTGAACTTACCAAAAAATTTACTATCAATCAACAAAAATTGGTAACAGGTTTTAAAGAAATATTCAATATGACTATAAATGAATATACAAAGAAATGCAGAATGACAAGAGCACTGGAGCTGCTTTATGATGAAGAATTATCTATTGTAGAAATAGCAAAAAACGTCGGTTATTATGGCGATGGATATTTTCAAAAAGCTTTTAAAGAAATTTATGGCATCACTCCTAGTAAAATGAGAAAAGATTTATAATTACCTGTGAGCAAACAAGATAAATTAAATAAACGCTTAACGCTGTTCTTACACTAACAGTATAAGAGCAAGCACAGTGATGAACACTACGAAAGCTATAAGAAAAAATACAAGACAAGTGGAAAGTCTTGGTATGAAAATGAGCAGGCAAAGAAAGGTACTTCTTGGAAAAGCAAGCTTCAATTTGATATTGATCACATGGTAAAACAGTCTAAGGATTGGGACGAATTTCTAAAGAAAATGGCTGAGCTTGGCTATGAAATCAAGCATGGCAAACACATCGCTTTTAAGCCGAAAGATAAGGCGAGATTTACAAGAGCCAAAACAATCGGAGAAGATTATACCGAAGAAAGATTAAAAGAACGAATTACAAAAAGAGAGTATATCAAGACTCCTCCTGTTAAAAAACGCATTGGAAATATCATTGATATGAAGACCAATGCCAAGGTCAAAGAGAGCAAAGGTTATGAATACTGGTTTAATACAGTACCTATTTCTTCATAGACTGATATAGTATCTAAGAAATCAACATCTTTAGCATATGGGTTATTCTGTGTGTATTTTTTCCATAGTTCTTTTGGTGTTTCATTTTCCCGGAACAACTCTACTATTTCCTTATACTGTAAAGCTGTTTCAAAAGAACCTCTGTATTTACTCGTTCTTTCTATTGCTTTTCTTAATATGTCTTTATCAATTTTATCTTTATAAATGCTGTATATCATATACAAATCATAGAAATCCCTTGCTCTTGTTGTGGTAATATTTCTGCTTGAAATGGTTTCAAATTTTTCAGCGAGTATAGTTTCTATGGTATAGGTCATAATTGGTATTGTACCTTCCTCTAAGATTTTTGAATAGGAATAATTCATTTCTCTTGGAGTAATAACATCTCCTGTCGTTATATCTATATTTAAGGTTGCATTTATTTTCCCAAAAATGCAGGATATGCTTGCACAAAAATCTTCATACACATCTTCCTGTCTTATTGGCGATAACTTAATCAGCTTATATTCAATATCTGCGTCAATTTCAATCGCTAATATTTCATTTAAGATTTTTGTTATAGAAACTTCATTTAGCGGAATGCCTCTAAGCGTGGTATCCATATCCATCGTACTACGCATTTCAACACCGATAAGAGAGGAGATAAGAAGTCCGCCTTTTAATATAAAATTCTCACTATATTTTGATTTGGAGAGTTTTTCAAGTATTCCTTCAAATAAGCACATCTGAAGCAAAGAGTTCGGATTAATTCCCGTTTTCTTAGATATGTTCCTAATCGCTCCTTTTATCTGTTCCGATGTTTTCATAATAGCACCTCCGTATATCGTTTTAAAGCTTGCTCCATATTCATCTTAATAGCATATTTCGACAGTTTTAATAAATTTTTCTCCTTACCTGCAAAGTAAGATTTTATTGCTTCGCTAAATACTTGTGCATCTATTCTGTCCTTATCTTTGATAATATCAAGTATGGTTCTTTCTTTGTCATATACTGATATTTCTCTACCAAAAGGACTGGTTATAGTTATTTTCCCAATATCGTAATAATCTTTTTTTACATACTTAAAAATAATATTATCTCTTGCCGACTTAACTCTGCTGACATTATCTCCTACCTTTACAGTCATCACATAAACAAGGGGCATTCGTGTTGATAATCCTTGTAAATACGCTGCTGTTTCGTGAGAAAAAATACCTTTGGGTATTCTATATGAGAAATAAAGATACTCATCAATATTCTCATCCGGAAGTACATAGAGTCCGTTGGCTATTTTTTCAAGTTCTTCTTTTATGGTTAATTCTTTTAGGATATCCTTATGAATACCAAGATTTAAGGCTTCTTTGGTAGTTATAATCCCATTATTTTCTTTTATTTTTTTTAGCAGGAGTTCCCGTTTGCTCATTTCTATCACCGCCTTTTCGTTCTTAAATTATAGTATTTATAAGAACAAAAGTCAATATTTAGAAAAAAAAGAGCTGGTGCAGTCCTAAGACCACACCGACCATCATTATCTTTCTGTTTCTTTTGACGATTCCTGCTTTGCTTTCGGCTTTTGCTTATCTTCCAGTCTTTCCGGTGCTTTTGCTGTATGCGGATAGTCTTTCGATATAGTTATCAAGCTGCCCGTTCATCGTGATTTGCAATTCTGATACATCTTCAGCGGTTAAAAACACATTTTGAAATGTGCCGAGCTTCATAAAATCTCTCTTGCTATACTCACTCTTATTATTATCTATATAGTTAGGGTAAAGAGTTTTTACTTCCTGAAGTTCATTTTCTTTACTTCTGAGGTCAATATTTTTTACTTCTGAAGTAAAAGTTTTTAACTTCAAGAGGTCAGTTTCTTTTACTTCCGATATACTCATAAAATCTTTTACATAAATGATGTTCGGCTTTCCAAGTCCAAGTCTTACTCTTTCAATCAGTCCAATGCCTTTTTTGACATCAAGTTCATCCAATATTTTTATTGCCGTAGGCTTTGAGAGATTTCTTCTTTTCATAATTTCTTCGACTGTGAAGTAGATGAATACTCTGCCTTCTTTGTCTATCCAGTTATTCTTAAAGGACATTCCTGTCCGTTTCAAAAGCATAGAATAGAGTATGATTGCTTCGGCAGACAGCCCTCTAAATTCTTCTCCATCAACCAAAATCTCCGGCACTTTTAGAAAGTTAAATCGCTCTGCCTCTCTGTTATAGAAATAGTCAAAGTCCATAATTCCTCCTTCCTTGATTTTTTCGCAAAGAAAAAGACGATAGTTTTTTCTATCGCCTCCCATAACAATTTTTATGAAATTTTTTATATTGATTTTATGGCTTCATTGATTCCTTGTATAAAAGCTATAATTACAGTTCCTATCATCGGTATTCCGTAAGGACTTAGTAGAAATCCTATAATGAGTGCTTCTATTGCTGCTCTTGTGTTGTGTAGCATAAAGAATGAGCCTATGGCAACAAATACACACATCAGCATAAGCAAATATAGGATTGCTGTTCCTACGCTAAGCAAGAATGTCAGAAATGCAGTGAGAATACTTAGCGATAGGCTAATTGGAAACAAGATTATTTTTATTATCCATTTCATTTTAATCACCTCAAGAAATTTTTTAAGGTTTGAAAAAGCGGTATGAATGAATCCATACCGCTTTAGCATTACTTTTTTGACCATGAATTCGCTTTTACTTGGCGTAGGTGTAATCACCTCAATAACGAAAATTCAAGTGATTTTATCAGACAAACAACCCATTATTCCATACTATCAAGTATTATTCGTGTCAAAAATGTTGTCTTTTTGTTGTCTTTTTGATTCACGAAGTCCTACAAGTCTTGATTTTCCTCATCTTTTTTGCCTATGGGCTTCATTGTCGGGAACAAGATAACATCACGAATAGAAGATGCATTTGTCAATAGCATAATTACACGATCTACTCCGATTCCCAATCCTCCTGTCGGTGGCAAGCCTACTTCGATTGCATTTAAGAAATCTTCATCCATTTCATGTGCTTCATCATCACCAAGCTCTTTTTGTCTCATTTGATCTTCAAAACGTTGTCTTTGATCTACGGGATCATTCAACTCTGAAAATGCATTAGCAATTTCCCAACGGTTTGCAAAAGCTTCAAATCTGTGAGTCAATCTTGTATCCAACGGATCTCTTTTTGACAATGGGGAAATTTCTACCGGATGTCCTGTTACAAAAGTCGGCTGAACCATATGTTCTTCACAGAACTCTTCAAAGAACAAACTGATAATATGTCCTCTTGTCATTGTTGCAGGAGTTAATTCAATTCCTTTTTCTTTCGCAATCGCAATTGCTTCTTCATCTGTATCTATCTTATTGAAATCTACACCTACATATTCTTTGACTGCATCGATCATTGAGATTCTTCTCCATGGAGGCGTAAAATCAATTTCTGTTCCTTGATAGTCAACTACCATGCTTCCTGTAGATTTCTCTGCCATATATGACACAATACCTTCAGTCAATCTCATAATCTCTTCATAATCTACGTATGCTTGATAGATTTCAATCGCTGTATATTCCGGATTGTGGTTAATGTCCATTCCTTCATTTCTGAACATTCTTCCCATTTCATATACTTTTTCAAATCCACCTACAATCAATCGTTTCAAATACAATTCATTCGCAATTCTCATATACATTTCCAAGTTCAATGTATTGTGATGTGTTTTAAATGGTCTTGCATTAGCACCACCTGCAATCGTACTCAAGATTGGCGTATCTACTTCCAAGAACCCTCTGTTATCTAAGTACTCTTTCAATGCCTTAATTGCTTTGCTTCGCTTGATAAAACTTTCTTTCACTTCAGGATTTACAATCAAATCTACATATCTTTGGCGATATCTAAGATCCGGATCTTTCAGTCCTGCATGTTTGTCAGGCAATGGATGTAAAGATTTTGTCAATAAAGTAACTTCTTTAGCCTTTACTGTAATTTCACCCTTATGTGTTCTAAATACAGTTCCTGTTACACCTATAATATCTCCGATATCATAGGTTTTGAAATCTGTATAGGATTCTTCTCCTACTACATCTTGTCGCACATATACTTGAATTCTTCCTTCAGAATCTTGAATCGTCAAGAATGATGCTTTTCCATGTCCTCTAATCAACATAATTCTTCCTGCAATGGATACATCTTTTTCTTCCAACTCTTCAAATTTATCTATGATATCTACACTGTGATGTGTATAGTCAAATTTTTCATTAACAAAAGGATCTCTTCCCTTTTCTTGCAGCTGTATTAACTTTTCCAAACGAATTTTTGTAAATTCACTCATAGGGGTTTGATTTTGTTCCATAGTATGTTCCCTTCCTCTCATTATCTTCTGACTTCTAAAATTTTAATATTTACAACTCCATTTGGGACTTGAACTTCAATACTCTCTCCTTCTCTACGACCCATCAAAGCTTTTCCGATAGGGGCTTCATTAGAAATTTTAGAAGAAGACGGATCTGATTCTGCAGAACCGACAATGGTATACTCTTCTATCTCTCCCTCATAGTCAAGTTTTACCCAAGAACCAATATTTACTACATCATGCTCTAACTTGCTCTCATCCACAATGACTGCTGTACGAAGAATATTTTCTAATTTTGAAATACGTTCCTCTAATTGTGCTTGCTCATTTTTCGCTTCATCATACTCAGCATTTTCTGAAATATCCCCGAATGATAGTGCTACTTTGATTCTTTCTGCAACTTCTAATCTTCTCGTTGCCTTGAGATACTCTAATTCTTCTTCAATCTTTTGGTATCCCGATTGGGTAATTAGGGCTTCTTCATTACTTAAAATATCTTGGGCCATATCCTTTTCCTTCCTTTTATCTATTATTATTCAAAATCATTGCACAAATATTATTGTTTGATTTTGTTTTATTTTTCTGAACAATAAAGCAAATTATCTTTTTAATTGTATCGAATTCACCGATTTATGTCAAGTGCTCAAAATACTCTGTCAATAGCTTTTGTGCTGTCTGTATATCTGTAGTTTGATTGATTTCGTTTCTTACTTTTGCCGCCATCGGCAATCCTTTAATGTACCATCCGATATGTTTTCGCATCTCACGAACTGCTTTATCTATACCTTTGTATTCCGCTTCCAATTCATAATGTTCTTTCACAATATCATATATCTCTTGAAAAGGAACATTTTCTTTCTTAGGTCCGTTTCCTACCAGAGAATTAAAAAGAAACGGGTTTCCTTGTGCTCCCCTCCCTATCATTACTGCATCTACAGAAGATAACTTCACTCGCTCTTCAAAGGTCTCCTGATCTTTGATGTCACCGTTTCCAACGACAGGAATGTACAAGGCTTTTTTTATCTCTTTTACAATATTCCAATCTGCCACACCTGAATAGAATTCTTCTCTTGTTCGCCCATGAACTGTCACCGCATCAGCTCCAGCTTCTTGCATTTGTTTTGCAAACTCCAACGCATTCACTTGCGTGCTGTCCCAACCTTTTCGAAATTTCACGGTTACAGGAAGAATTGTATTTTGTTTTGCTGTTTCCACTATTTTTTGTGCAAGTTCCGGCTTTTTCATCAGCGCAGAGCCATCTCCGTTTTTCACAACCTTTGGTGCAGGACAACCCATGTTGATATCAATCAAAACAAATCGACTCAATTGTTCTATTTTACGAACTGCTTCCGCAATGAATTCCGGCTCATTTCCAAAGATTTGGATTGCTACATCACCTTCATCAGGATGAACCTGCATCATCTTCCATGTGTTTTCATCTCCGTAACACAAAGCCTTTGCATTAATCATCTCTGTGTAAGTTAATGCAGCTCCATACCTATGACACATTAAACGGAACGGAAAATCGTTAATACCTGCCATGGGAGCCAAAAAGATATTTCCTTTTGTTTCATAATTACCTATCTTCATCTCATCACTCGCTTATTCGCTCACATTTTTATGGTAGATAATTCTCAGCCCTTCTAATGTCAAATTTTTGTCTACATAGTCCACTTCTTCCATGTTTGCACAAATCAAAGAAGCCAAACCTCCGGTTGCAACTACAGTAGCATTATCCCCGACTTCTTTTTTCATCTGTTGTACAATATTTTTTACCAAACCGACATAACCGAAAAAAATACCTGCCTGCATGGCTGATACAGTCGTTTTTCCGATAACCGCTCTCGGCTCAACTATCTCAACTTTCGGAAGTTTGGATGCACGATCGAACAATGCTTGAGAAGAAATCTTTATTCCCGGAGAAATTGCTCCGCCTAAGTACTCTTTTTTGGAATTAACTGCACAAAATGTGGTTGCTGTTCCAAAATCAATAATAACTAACGGTGCACCATATTTTTCAATCCCTGCCACCGCGTTTACAATTCTGTCCGCACCGACTTCCTGAGGATTTTCATACTTGATATTCATCCCCGTTTTCACTCCGGGACCTACAATAATCGGTGTTGACTTACAATAACGAATTACAAAACTTTCTAATGCATGCATCACATCGGGTACTACTGACGATATAATAACATCTTTAATCTCCGATAATTCATAACCGTTCATCACAAAAATTTCTTTAATTACAACCCCATATTCATCTGATGTTTTGGACTTATTGGTTCCCATCCGAAAGGTCATCACCAATTTTCTGCCTTTATAAGCTCCGAATACAATATTTGTATTTCCAACATCTATTACTAAAAGCATAGTCTTAATTCTCCTCTATTTCTTTAAGATAGTTACTTCTCCTGAATTCAATGCAATGTCGTTCTGATTTGACAATCTAACCACCAAATTTCCACTTTCTTCCAATCCTACCACTGTACCTTTTTGCTCTACAGCATCTTTTAAGAAACAAATTTCTTTCCCCATCAAATAGGATTTTTCTCTTAGAACTCTCAATGCTTCTTCTCTGTCTCCTTGCTCAAATTTTTTGTATAAAATTCCGAATTCAGAGAATAATTTCAAAAGAAATGTAATTTCATTGATTTGATAACCTGCTTCCGATAATGATATTGCTATCTCCTTCAATTCTTTAGGAAAACCATTTGATATATTGATTCCGATTCCAATGATAATTTTATTATATCCTTCCATATCAGTAACCATTTCTGTCAAAATCCCACACAACTTTTTGTCATGCAAAAAGATATCGTTCGGCCATTTAATTTCAGTGTCTATCCCTAAAGATAAAAGTGCCCTGTTTACAGCTACAGCCGCTAAAGAAGTGATAAAAGATACTTCTTGCATATTCATTGTATTTCTCATCATAAAAGAAAAATATAATCCTCCCTCTTCACTCAAAAACTCTCTTGTTCTTCTTCCTCTTCCCTTAGTTTGAAGCGTAGAGACTACCAAAGTATGGTCCGGAAACTCTTCTCTGTTATATTTCAAAAAGTCATTTGTAGAATCTATACTGGAAAAAAACAAAATATTTTTTACAAAATCCTGCTTTTTAAAACAATAATATATGGTATCTTCGTTTAACTGCATCCCTACAGATTTCAAGATGTATCCTTTTTTCGTAGCAGATTCAATTTCAAATCCGGAATTTCGTAATTCTTTAATATACTTCCATACATTCGCTCTGGTCATATTCAACTGTTCTGCCATTTCTTCACCGGATATAAAATAATCTTCTTTCTGACAAAGTAAATCAATAATTTCTCGTTTCATAACTGTGATGCACACCCTTTTTTCAAATTTAATACAACACTATTTTTAAGCTAAATCATTTTTCAAGAATCTCATGATGTTCAGTTTTTTCTAATTCTTTTAGTCTTTTTTCCAACTCGTTGATATTTAATTTCAGCTCAGCATTTTCTTTTTCAAGAGACATTACACTCACTTGTGCACTTTGCTTTTCATTGTTCGCTTGTTTAATATCTCTGCTATACCTCCAACTCTTCACCACCGAAAGTCCAAGACCAATCAAAACTCCCATTACAGCGGTCAACACAATCACTAAGGCTTGAGATATTTCCAATTTCCACAGCAAAAATCTAATCACAACACTCATAGAATTTTGCACTGCGAACGCTGACACAAAGATAATAGCTAACAACAAAGAAATTGTTTTCATGTTTTTCATGCATTCATCCTCCATTTATATTGTTATCGAACTCGATCATAATCATGATACGCTCGAAAAGAAATATGTTTTTTGACTCTTTCACCGTCTTTTGACTCTACTGTCTGATATTCTGTAGAATATAAAGGAATCATACCTATCTCTAATGCACAGCGAATCATGTAGAATTCCATTCCCTTATCACCATCAAAATAAACATATTTAATACCCTCTTTTTTCTTCTCTATCAAAAATTCCACCAACGGTTTCAAATCTTTTACATCTAAGGTTCCCATCGGATTGACATTTGTCCAACGTTTATATAATTGCAAAGGTAAGGGTTGGATTTTGTAAATACCAAAATAATACTTTAATTCCTCTAATTGCTGAGATGTAAATTGCGTTGCGGAAAATACGACAATTGTTTCATTCAAAATCGCTCACCTCGTTAGTTTCATCATTACTTAATTTTTTATTTCATTATAGCATAGCCTTTCCGATAATTGTAATATGTAAGTACATAAAAATTGAATCATTGCAGACAATCATCTTTTCATAAAGTATGCTATCAAAAACAAAATTGTCAAAGAAACTACATTCCTTTGACAATGGTAATCTTATCTCGAAAATTTTTATATGGAGCTACCGACGGGATTTGAACCTGCGACCTGCTGATTACGAATCAGCTGCTCTACCAACTGAGCTACGGTAGCTTATATTTATCGCAAAATAAGGTTTTTCCAAAAAATTTCTTCTGTTTGTAGTATATCAAACTTTATAAATGTTGAATAGTGTATTTACAAATTTTTCTCTAATCATCAAACAGAACCATTATTTTATTACATGGTTATCTTCACAACCCATGTTTTTTCTTCTATACTCTCCGTAAAGAAAAAACAGCACCGTAAAAACAGTAATTCCAACAATCAAAAATGTAACTTCCTTACCAAGGATATCACTTACATAAAGTTTTATGATACTCCCCAATCCAAATATCAAAAAGATACCTGATGATAGAAGCGATATGCATGACGAATTAATGCGTGAAGAAAAAGTTTTTCCTGCCAAAATTCCAACTGAACTGACAAGTACCATTCCGATACTGCTTCCCAATAAAGTCAAGATAGGATGAATCGTGCGCAATCCTAATGTCATTGCAGTCAACTGTGTTTTATCACCTAATTCTCCAACGAAAAAACACATTGCTATTGTCGCTATGATTCCAAAATTTGTAGATCTGTAACATGCGCCTGCTTCGTCAGGTTTCTTATCTGTGTTCAAAGAAATCAATCCAAATACAATAAACAGTATTGACGAAACCATTTGTAGATATTGCATAGAAGAAAATTTAGAAACGATATGAGCGAACAAAATCGCAAGTCCATGATTTAAAAATGCCCCTAAAAGAACACCTATCAATACTGTACGGTAATGATATTGTGTCGATAATGCAAATGCTAATAACTGCGTTTTATCTCCCATTTCCGCAACAAAAATAAGAACCACAGCAGATAAAAAATCCTTCATATGTTTCTCTCCCCATATTTATTCATCATAACCCCAAATTTTTCTCTTATACATAAAAAATGAGACTTATCCAATATGATGATATACTGTCATATTGAAAGTCTCGCAAATAAACCATTGATACAACCAGAGCAATTTGCTCAGTATGTTGACTGCATCCCACTTGAATAACAAACCAAATGGTGCTACTCCCCTTCACTGTTACTTGTATAAAAAAACGATATATGCTATATTTTATATTACGAAGACTATAGCACATTATCGATTAAAAATCAATTGAAAATATCATTTTAAGGTGATCTTATTGAACGCATATCAAAATCCTTTCACAATTTCCGATAATATTGGAAATAATGAATTTTCTCATTCTTTGAGAACACGAAAAAAAATTGAAATCAGCAAATTGGAAGAGACTTCTCTATTCCTATTTGAAGAAAGCAAACATATTGCATTTTGTGAATTTGATAAAGAAAAAAACAAAGATTGTTGTATGAACGGAATCTATCCTTTCGTATATGATACCAAATACAATGCCTATCTGTTTGACAATCACAATCATGCATTTTATTTTATTTATCATCACTACTTACATGGAGCAAAATGGGACACTTTAATCCATGTCGATCAACACAAGGATAGTAGAATACCTAAATTATCTTTTCTGGAATTCCAATCCTACTGTAAATCTATTTTTCAAAACAATACAATTGAAATCATTTTTCCGGTTAATACACATCGTATTATTTTTGAAAAAGTCATCTTTGAAGTTGCCGGAGCTATGTTGAAAAAACCATACCATATTTCATCATCAAGCAAAACACTCTATTTTTCAGAATTTGAACTTGAAATTCCATCTTCTCCGATAGAACAGGATGACTTTATTGCATGGATCTATACAAACTTTGTACTGAATGTAGGAAATTTTATTCCACCATTATTAAAAACAAATATTTTTAAATCTTACTACTGCGTAGATTCCAGTTATACACTGGAACAAATTGCTTCTGTCGACTTGTCCGATATGGTACTGGATTTAGACCTTGACTTTTTTTCAAAAGATATGGACTATATCCCGTTCAAAAAGAAAAAAAACATTGTAAAGGAACTAATCCAAAAATCAAAACTTATTACCATTGCAACAAGTCCGTATTTTATTGAATTAAACGATTGCAAAAAAGTCCTTCATGAATTGTTTCAAGACTAAAAAATCCGGAATACTGTTTTTTGAATCAGAAAACAATATCTCGGATTTTTAATACAACTTATTATATTTAATGAAAAAAAGAAAAGATAAGTACTAATATTCCAAGCACAATACGATAGTATCCAAAAAATTGAAAATCATGTTTTTTGATATAAGACATTAATTTTTGAATTACTAAAATTGCCACAATGTAAGATATTACACTTCCAAATAATACCAAAAACCATTGAAACAAATCAAAATGCAACCCCACTTTTAAAATCTTCAACATAGTAGCACCAAGCATTGTCGGAATTGCCAAAAAGAACGAAAACTCTGCTGCCGTCGTTCGAGAACACCCTAATATCATTGCACCGATAATAGTCGCTGCTGAGCGAGATGTTCCCGGAATCATTGCCAAGCATTGAAACAAACCAATCATAAAGGCTGTTTTGCAAGAAATATCATGTACCGTATTAAATTGAAACACAGATTTGCTCTTCTTCTCAAGAATGATAATTCCTATCCCCCAAAATACCAACATGACTGCTACAGAAATGGGATTAAATAAATACTTATCTATCAAATCATCAAATAACAATCCCAATACAATTGCAGGCATAACACCTATAATCACTTTTTTCCATAGTGAAACAGCACTCTTCTTTTGTTCTGCGTTTTTTTCTTTTGAAAAAGGATTCAGTTCCTTGAAATAAATTGTAACGACAGATAAAATTGCACCAAACTGGATAATTACATCAAATGCATTCGAAAAATTCTCCGGTGAAAGTGAAAAAAATTGATGTACCAATATCAAGTGCCCCGTACTGCTAATCGGAAGAAATTCCGTAACTCCTTCCACAATTCCCAAAATCAATACTTTCAAAAATTCAATCATACTCTAAATTCCTCTCCGATACATACTACCATCCAGTAGTTATTCTACAACTATTTTATTAACAAACTCTCAGTTATCAAAAATAATAGTCTTTTTTTCTAAAAAATAAATACTGTTACATTTATTTTCGTACGAATTTTTCAAACAATGACTATCTTACTATAAAACATGTAGAAATTCCATCCTATTTTGATATATCACATAAAAAAACAGACCCTCTCTCCATATACAGAAAAAAGGACCTGTTGTTCATATCTCACCAACATCTATTCTATAGACATTGATGCCAATTTTTTGTACTTTTTGTATTTTTCTTTTGCAGCTTCTTCTGCTCTTGCATAAAGTTCTTCTGCAATGGCAGGAAATTCTGTTTTTAAAGAGGTATACCTGACTTGTTTGTCCAAAAATTCTCTAAAACTTGCAGTAGGTTCTTTTGAATCTAAAACAAACGGATTCTTTCCTTGCGTTTTTAATAACGGATTGTATCGATACAGATGCCAATAGCCACATTCTACTGCTTCTTTGATATTTTGTTGTGTTTTTCCCATTCCATCTTTTAATCCATGGTTGATACATGGAGCATATGCAATAATTAAAGCCGGGCCATCATACGCTTCTGCTTCTTTCAACGCTTTAACGAACTGCCCTTTGTCTGCTCCTATTCCTACTTGTGCCACATAAACATATCCATACGCCGTTGCAATCATTCCTAAATCTTTTTTGTTGATTCTTTTTCCTGAGGCAGCAAATTTAGCTACTGCTCCAATCGGAGTTGCTTTGGAAGATTGTCCTCCCGTATTGGAATAAACTTCTGTATCAAACACTAAGATATTTACATTTTCTCCCGATGCAATCACATGGTCTAAACCGCCATAACCGATATCATATGCCCATCCGTCTCCACCGAAAATCCATACAGATTTATCAACGAGGTATTCTTTTTGTTTCAAAACAACATCAACCAACACTTTTTCTTCTGCACTGTAGTTTTCTTCTGATAGTAATTTTATCATTTCTTTACTGAACAGTTTCTCTTGCTCTGCATTTCCTATCACATTCAGGTAATCTTCTATTGTGTCTCTTAATTTTTCGTGAGAAGTCAGTTCCTTTAGTAAAGATAATTTCTGTTGTAATTCTTTTCGAATTGCCTTAACTGCTATTCGAATTCCCAAGCCATATTCTGCATTATCTTCAAACAAGGAGTTTGCCCACGCCGGTCCATGTCCATCCATATTAGTGGTATATACAGAAGCCGGAGATGATGCTCCCCAGATAGAAGAGCATCCTGTTGCATTTGCAATTACCATCCGTTCACCGAATAATTGTGTTACTACTTTGGCATAAGGAGTTTCTCCGCAACCTGCACAAGCACCTGAAAACTCTAACAACGGTTGTGCAAATTGACTTCCCTTGACGGACATGCGATCCATAACATTCTCTTTGTATCCGACATTTTCATGTAAATTCATAAAAATATCATGTTCCTGTATATGGTCATCGATGGATTCCATCACCAACGCTTTCTTCCCTTTTTTGCCCGGACAGACATCGGCACAATTACCACATCCTGTACAATCCAACGGAGAGATTTGAATTCGATAACGATATCCTTCTAATCCTTTTCCATTTGCAGGAATTCCTTTTGCACCATATCTCTTGGTTTCTTCTTCTGTCATCAAAAATGGACGAATTACGGCATGTGGGCATACAAAAGAACATTGATTGCACTGTACACAGTTCTCAGGATTCCAACAAGGAACTTTTACTGCGATTCCTCTTTTTTCATATTGAGAAGTTCCGGCAGGGATTTTCCCTTCCTCTATCCCGACAAAAGCGGATACAGGGATGTCATTACCTTGTAATGCTGTAACCGGTCTAAGGATATTTTTAATATAATCAGGTTCTTCTTTGTGTTCAATGGCTGTTTCATCTTCAGCAATATGATTCCAACTTTCAGGAATAATAACTTGATGTAAAGCTTCTTGACCTTTGTCAATTGCCATACAATTGATTTGAACAATGTCTTCTCCCTTTTTAGCATATGTTTGTTGGATAGCTTCTTTCAAATATTGATTCGCTTGTTCCACCGGGATAACCTTTGTCAATTCGAAGAAAACTGCTTGCATAATCATATTAATATGATTACCTAAGCCTAATTCCTGACCAATTTTAACAGCATCTACTGTATAAAATTGAATATTTTTTTCTGCAAGATATTTTTTCATCTTATGTGGAAGTTTGGTGTCTAATTCTTCATCTGACCATTGTGTATTTAATACAAAGGTTCCACCATTCCGTAATCCTTTCAACAAGTCATATCTTGTGACATATGACTGATTATGACAAGCAATAAAATCTGCCTGATCTATTAAATAAGTGGAACGAATCGGTTGTTTCCCAAATCTTAAGTGAGATACCGTGATGCCACCGGACTTCTTGGAATCATAATCAAAATATCCCTGTGCATATAAGTCTGTATTATCACCTATAATCTTAATTGCCGCCTTATTTGCTCCGACTGTACCGTCAGAACCCAACCCCCAAAACTTACATCTCATGGTTCCTTTAGAAGAAGTATCTATAAGTTCTTCCACAGGTAAAGATAGGTGTGTAACGTCATCTATGATAGATAATGTAAAATGATTTTTAGGTTGTCCTTTTTGCATATTTGTAAACACCGACAAAAGATGGGACGGAGTTGTATCTTTAGACCCCAATCCGTATCGTCCACCCAAGATAACGGGTTTATGTTCTTTTCCATAAAACATATTTAATACGTCCAAATGCAACGGTTCAGCTGAAGCTCCTACCTCTTTCGTACGATCCAATACAGTAATTGCTTTTACTGTCTTTGGCATAACATCAAAAAAGTATTTTTCAGAAAAAGGACGATATAGATGAACTTTGATAAGTCCTGTTTTTTGTCCTCTTTCATTGAGGTAATCTACCGTCTCTTCCAGTGCCTCTGTTACAGAACCCATTGCTACCACAATATATTCCGCATCAGCTGCTCCATAATAATTAAACGGTTTATACTGTCTGCCTGTCTCTTTTGAAATCTCTTTCATATATTCATTTACAATATCCGGAATTGCATCATAAAATCGATTGATAGATTCTCTGTTTTGGAAGAAAATATCAGGATTTTGTGCCGACCCTTTTGTATAAGGTCTCTCCGGATTTAATGATTTTTTACGAAAACGGAGCAGAGATTCCTTATCTAACAATCTCTCAAACACTTCATAATCTATTTGTTCTATTTTTTGAATTTCATGAGAAGTTCTAAATCCATCAAAAAAATGTAAAAAAGGGATACTCGACTTAATAGATGCCAAGTGTGCAACTCCTGCTAAATCCATCACTTCTTGAACAGAACCTGTTGCCAATAGCGCAAAGCCGGTCTGTCGGACCGACATAACATCTGTTTGGTCTCCAAAAATAGACAATGCATGACTTGCAATTGCTCTTGCAGACACATGAAATACTCCCGGCAACAACTCTCCTGCAATCTTATACATATTCGGAATCATAAGCAACAACCCTTGTGAAGCAGTATAGGTTGTTGTTAATGCACCTGCGCTCAGAGAGCCGTGCAAAGCACCTGCAGCACCTGCTTCTGATTGCATTTCCACCACTTTCACCGGTTCACCAAACAAATTCTTTTTTCCATTTGCAGACCACTCATCTACAAGTTCCGCCATAGTTGAAGACGGTGTAATCGGATAAATACAAGCTACCTCTGAAAATGCATAAGAACAATATGCCGCAGCTGTATTCCCATCCATTGTTTTCATTATTTTCTTTGACATAATAACCCTCCCCCATTCTATGATGCAATAAAAAAGATACTATCCTCATAAAAAGATATTCTTCTTTTCAGATCACTCAAATTTACCCTATACAATCAAATCTGAAAATATTGATATCCACAGCAATATATTAAAAATTGATTATTACTTTTTAAATTTTTACCCAAATTTCAAAATAATATCTATAAAGACATCAATTGATAATAACATTTTTTTCTCTGAAATCCAATAAAAAATAGAAAGAATACTCATGACTCTTTCTATTTCTATTTCACATGAATCAAATTCAACGATTTCTTTTATATTTTTTGTTATTCATGATCATGTTCATGGTCTTCCAATACACGATCTGTAATTCCCGGAATTTCCAAATTATTTTTCTTAGCATAATCTTGCAGTGCTGCAACAATCGCTTCTTCTGCCAATACACTGCAGTGCATTTTTACAGGCGGCAACCCATCCAAAGCTTCTGCTACTGCTTTATTTGTAACTTCTAACACCTCATCAATTGTTTTCCCTTTAATCATTTCTGTTGCCATACTGGAACTGGCAATGGCAGAACCACATCCGTATGTCTTAAATTTTACATCTTCAATTCGATTGTCTTTAATTTTCAAATACATACGCATAATATCTCCACACTTTGCGTTACCTACTTCACCAATCCCGTCAGCATCAGGAATTTCTCCAACATTTCTTGGATTATTAAAATGGTCCATTACTTTTTCTGTATATAACATTATTTGTTTTCCCCCTTCAAAACCTCATCATATAATGGTGACATATTGCGAAGCCGCTGTACAATCACTGCCAACTCTTCTACTACATAATCTACTTCTTCTTCTGTGTTAAAATCGGATAAGCTCAATCTTAGCGAACCGTGTGCAATCTCATGTTTTAACCCCAATGCCATCAACACATGAGAAGGATCTAAAGAACCGGAAGTACAAGCAGAACCGCTGGAACCTGCAATTCCTTTCATATCCAGACTCAAAAGCAGAGCCTCACCTTCAATATATTTGAAACAGAAACTTGCAAGTCCCGGAAGTCTATGTTCCAAACTTCCTGTAACAAGTGTATATGGTATTTTTTGTGTAACCTTTTCTATCAATCTGTCTCTCAACTTGGTGCAATGAGCGATATGGTTTTCCATATGTTGTTTTGCAATTTCACATGCTTTCCCTAATCCGACAATGCCCGGAACATTCTCTGTCCCTGCTCTTCTCTTTCTCTCCTGTGCTCCACCATGAATAAGGTTAGGAAGTATTAGTCCCTTTCTGATATATAGCACACCTATTCCCTTTGGTGCATGAATCTTATGTCCTGACACAGATAGCATATCAATATTTAACTTATGAACATCAATATCCACATTCCCAATCGCTTGTACTGCATCTGTATGAAACAAAATCTTATGTTCTTTTGCAATTTTTCCGATTTCTTCAATTGGTTGTATCGTTCCAATTTCATTGTTTGCAAACATAACAGAAATTAAAATTGTTTGATCGGTAATAGATTTTTTTAATTGTTCTAAATCTACCACTCCATATTCATCTACATCTAAATAAGTTACTTCATATCCTTGTTTTTCAAGATATTCACAAGTGTGTAAAATCGCATGGTGTTCTATCTTAGTTGTAATAATATGATTTCCTTTTTTTCTGTACTTCTCAGCAACACCTTTCAGTGCCCAGTTATCAGATTCACTCCCTCCGGCTGTAAAATAAATTTCGTCCAAAGAAGCATTCAATAGGCTTGCTACCTGCATTCTTGCTTTATCCACATAGACCTTGGCAATTTGTCCTACTTGATGAATGCTGGACGGATTACCGTAGATTTCTGTGAAAATAGGCATCATTTGATCTAATACCTCTTGTTTTACAGCTGTTGTAGCTGAGTTATCCATATACACATACTTTCTATCCATTAAACTGTTTCCTCCTCAACCATTTAAAATACTGTCTGACTTGATTAGCTTATGCTCTATCACCATGTCATACAATGTAATATTATCAATGACATCATCTACACTGTCTTTAATTTTTTTCCAGACAGCTCTGGTAGGACAATCTTTTCCGGAGATACAAGGCCCCACCTCTTCCAACAGACACATAGAAGGTGCAATCGGACCGTCTAAAACTCTAATAATATCACCTACTGTGATTTCTTTAGAAGAACGACTCAGTACATAACCACCTTGCGCCCCTCGCACACTATTGACCAAACCTGACTTTTTCAATTTGGAAAATATTTGCTCTAAATATTGTTCTGAAAGATTATTGTTAGATGCTATCGCCTTTAACATAGATACGCGCTATTATCCTGATTTATCTATAAAAACAGCAAGATTTGCGTATAAATTAGATATCAATGAATTTCGTGGTAATCGC
>ERZ773008.703-NODE-703-length-24464-cov-11.141833_pt1 | contig 24464 bp, 19 predicted proteins | sample MGYA00580664_ERZ773008 | MGnify/ENA primary metagenome ERZ773008 (study PRJEB29015, sample SAMEA2738016) | human oral metagenome | biome: human oral; feature: human-associated habitat; material: dental | place: China | collected 2048 ... | reverse complement strand
GCACAGCACAGCACAGCACAGCACAGCACAGCACAGCACAGCACAGCACAGCACATAAATACTTTAGTATATGTAGCTAACACTTACATGTGCGCTATTTATAACGGTTAGCCAGCTTATGGGTCTTCCATAGGCTGGCTGACTTTTTTATTGTATATTCGAATATAACTAATAATTACAGGTGGAATCCGAAAAACCTTCAACAGAGTAGGAACAAAAATTAAACTTTTATAACTCGTGAAAAAGAATTACACGTTTTTGGCAGCTATCTGCCTTGCTACAGCCTTCACTGTAGGCTGTTCTAAGAGTGATGACTCCACGTCATCTACCCAAACCCAAACTCAGACGGGAGGAGGACAAATAGGAGAAGAAAACTCAGGTAAAACTACAGAGAAAAAAGCTGTAGCTAAAGTAACTATTACAGGGGTTACACATACTGGGGCGGAAGTGCTTTTCTCTGAAACGGCTGATGCGACAGTATACAAAGGTCATGCGGCTATAGTGAATGGAAAAGCAGATTTGGATGTGAAAACCTACATTGGTAAAAAGCTTTATTTCGTAGTAAAAGCTGGAAATAAAATTGTTTCCGATGTGGTAGAGCACACTATTACTGAAGGAGATAACGCTATATCCATTGCTTTAAGAGCTATTCCACAAACAGGAGCTAAAATCACAGTAACTAAGAATGGCAACCCATTGCAAAATCAGGATGTATATTTTGTAGGAAGTGCTCAATTATTAGCCTATAATGCTTGGAAAGCAACTCTTACAAGAATTTCTTACGAGAAAGATCTAGCGAAGCGGGCATTGTCTTCTGCAACTAAAGTGACTACAGATGCACAAGGTGTAGCGAATGCTTCTATCTCAGCAGGATCTTATAAAGTGGTTATTCTATTGGATAATGATTACAAAGAGTTTGACCTAACTGTGGTGAATGAACAAGTAAAAGAAGCTGCTATCAACTTGGTAAGTGCCTCTGCTAAGATTACGCTAACTAAGAATGGACAGCCTTTGGCTAACGCCAAAGTATATGGACATACTGCAGAAGGGGCTTTAGAAAGCTATGCACAAACATACTCAGAATCTTATTCAAATGCTGAAATTAAAGACTATTTAGAAAGAAAATATAATAGTAGTCGTAGGAGAATTGTTGAATATATATTGGGAGGTTATCCTATAAAAGCATCTACTAATGCTCAAGGAGTAGTTTCTTTTGAAAACTTAGAAAATAAGCGTTATATATTTGTAGCAGCAGCATCAGATACAACACCTTACAAAGTTGTCGTGCTTACAATAGAAGCCTCATCTGCTAAAGAAGCTACTATTGATCTGTAAAAATGATAGGTTAACAGTAACTTTCCATTAAAACATTCATCTGTAGGGGCAAAGTCAGTGAGCTGGCACAGCTGAGTATGTGTGGCCATTCTCCCTTATTTTCAAAGACATTTGCCCTTACTTAAAAATTATTCAAAATATGAAGAAAATCATTACAAAGGTAGCGGCTGGGATCTTAGGACTATTCTTGGCGCTTACTCCCCTCTCTTGTAGCAAAGAAGAACGTAACAAATTGGAAGGTAAAACCGATGTTACTGTCCTTTTAAGGGATTCCGATGGAACTCCTCTGAAAGAGTGGGTGGTCTATGCCTTCAACGAATTTGCTTGGGGAGCAGGTTCTACTTTCCATGCCAAAGAATCGGCTACTAATGCCGAAGGAAAAGCAGAATTCTCTGGCTTGGATATTAAGGACGATCAGGAAGTATACCGTTTTGTGGTATATTACACCGAAACTAAGAAAAATATTTTTGGAAAAGAAGTCTCTAAGGAAAGTCTAAAAAAAGTGGTTCCTGTAACTCTCAAGCCTGGCGAAAGTCAACAGGTGAACCTTACCTTGGGGGTAACAACCAATAACGGTAATAATGGGAACAATAATAACAATAATAACAGTGGCAATGCCAATATTGTAAACCCAGGACAGTCTAAGGCTGGGACTATTATTCTTATCAATACCTCCAGAAATCCTTATACAGTTGAAGTCAATGGTGAGGCCTATGTCATAGAAGGAAAGACTACTAAAAGGTATATTGGGGCTTTGGGTACCTATACTGTTTCTTGGAAGCAGAATAGTGGTTATGTACTTTATCCTACCGAAGGAAGTACCGAAGTGGAGCTCACTGGTGGGCAGAATACTAAGGAAGTACGTTTCCCTAACGAATAACCGCCTTTAATCTTATTAAAAAAGCTGCCCATAGGCAGCTTTTTTTATTTGTAGTATTCAAATTTTTGTTGAATGATCAGAGAGAGTTCTCCGTTTTCGCTTTCAGTCTTTTTGATCCAGTTTTTCTTCTTATCATATTGGTATACATAGTTTTTCTTCTGGGCTATGGTACCATCTCCTTTGTAAACAATGTTCTCAGTTTCATTACCTTCCTTATCATAGGTAGAAGTTATCTTTTTTAGGAGTTTGCCTTCAGCATCATAAGTGAGGCGTTCCAAGGGATTCCCTTTGGCATCGTTCTTATAGAGGGTCTTGGTCGAGAGCTCATCTTTTTTATATTTCTCCTCTTGGATAAGGTATCCTTTGTCATCATAGGTAAATACGCTCTTCTCATCACATACCCCTCCTACACAGTTGGATTTCTCTATAAGTTGGTTTTTGTCATTGTATTTTGAGAAGGTACTCATGAAAAGGTTTCCTTCGGCAGTGAGTAGGTCGTGGCGGGTGCGGTTTCCTTTTTGATCATACTCATATAGGTTGGAGGAAAGTTTCTTGTTGTCCTCATCCTTGGATATGGATTCTATGAGATACCCTTGGTCATTGTAGGTATCATGGTAGGACATGATCACTCCATTATTCTTGACTTGCATCTTAGTAGTACGTCCCTTAGGGTCAAACTCGGTGAGTAGCTCTGTATTCCCTCTGAAGGGTTTCCCATTTTCATCTATACGATAGTCTTCTATGATGTAAGTCTTTACTTTTCCTTTGAGCTTGGCAGCATCCCAACCTGTCTTTTTGTTCTGGTTTTGGCCAAAAGCAAGGGTACTTGCTAAAAGCAAGAAAATTCCTAATCGTTTCATTTTTCTATAAATTATTTTTTAAAGAGTGCAAAGTTACAAAAAAGATAAATACTCAAGAATAAATTATTATTATTTTAGCAATTCAAAAATCCCCCCAATCCCTAACTCCCCTCTCACTTCTCTTCTCACTTCTCACAGCAATCTCCCTTGACTTTGTCTTCTCCATGTGGTATCTTTGCTGCAAATTAAGTGAAAAGTGAAGAATGAGCCAACTCTTCGTTCTTCACACTTCACTTTTCATATTCCCTAAAGAAATGCGCTCCTCAGCAACAGACCTCCTATGGAAAATCGTCAATGGCGAAGAAATAGAACGTGGTGGGAAGACCCATGTGGCTTCCCTCCGCGAGAGCCTTACTGCTATCTCTCTACTGGGGAGAATGGAAGGGTGGTTTTTGAAGAGTGAAGAGAAAAAAGTGAAGAGTGAAGAGGGAAAAGAAGCGTTGATGCACGATGACACCCCATGCGGTAGGGGCAAAGTCCGAGAACAAACGGAGTTGCAATTTGCCCAACCCGAATTTGCCCAACCCGAATTTGCCCCACAACCTACCCAATCCCAACCCACCCTTCCTGAACAAACACAATATATAACACCTGCTACCCAGCACCCCCTATTATTGGAAGAAAAACCCCTTGCCTTCAACCTCCTAACCTTTACCCAGAAAACGCTCCCTTACTTCAAGCCAGCACCTTTTCACAGGACTTATTACGAAAAACTCACTGATTTTGCCTTGGGGCGTATCCAAAAGCTGATGATTACCATGCCACCTCAGCATGGCAAGAGCGAGGGAGCTACCCGCCGCTTGCCAGCTTTTGTCTTGGGGTGTAATCCCAACAAGCGCATAGCTATTGTCTCCTACAATGCTACCAAGGCACGCAAGTTCAACCGTGAACTCCAGCGTATCATGGAGGAGGATACCTACCATGAGTTGTTTCCACAAGCGACTCTTGCACGTTCTCCCTCTTCCCATCCAGCAAGGAAGAGCCGTAGCTACGCTCGCAATGCCGACGAGTGTGAGATAGTGGGCTATCAAGGGAGTTTCAAGACCATAGGAGTCGGCGGCTCTCTCACAGGAGAACCAGTGGATATACTTATCATGGATGACCTCTACAAGGATGCCGCAGCGGCATGGTCGCCCCTGATACGGCAGAATATAGCCGACTGGTACGATACGGTAGCCTCTACCCGACTGCACAACTCCAGCCAACAGCTCTTGGTTTTCACCCGCTGGCATGAGGATGACCTCGCCGGTCGTCTCTTGCAGAAGGAAGGTATCTACCACCCTACAGACAACCCGCACGGGTGGGTACTACTGAGTTTTCCTGCTATCAAGGACAGTCCGCCCACCTCTCTTGACCCCAGAGCAGAGGGAGAGGTGCTCTGGCCAGAACGGCACAATCTGGAAAAGCTCCTACAGATCAAGGAGCGCAATGGGGCTGTCTTCGAGAGTCTTTACCAGCAGAACCCGCAACCTTCACAAGGGCTTATGTATGAGGAGTTTCAGTGCTATACCGAGATTCCCTCACGCACTTACTCTGTGGCTTATATCGACGCTGCTGATAGCGGTGCCGACTACCTCTGTGCGCTCTTTTACAAAGAAGCGCAAGAAGGGAATTTTATTGTAGATGTACTCTATACCAAGGATCCAATGAAGGTAACCGAGCAGGAGATTGCCCATAAGCTCTTGGAGCATCAGGTGGAGCGCTGCCATATAGAGAGTAACAACGGCGGAGGACTCTTTGCTCATAATCTGGAGGAACGTGCTCAGCAGATGGGGAACAACTTTACTCGCTTCTATCCCTTCCATCAATCACAGAACAAGATAGCACGTATTTTTTCTGCCTCGTCCTCAGTGCAGCAGTTAGTACACATGCCCTTGGATTGGAAGAAACGCTTTCCGACTTTTGCCCGCGACCTCATGGGCTACCTCAAGGAGGGAACCAACCCTCATGACGATGCCCCCGATGCTCTCACGGGCTCGGTAGAGTGCCGCCAACCTCCCCGCAAGATTCCCCTCTCAGAACTGCTACAATGGTAAAGAGAGTGAAGAGTGAAGAATGTAGCCAAGCGAATGAGCTTGGGTATGTGGTGAAGACTGAAGAATGTAACCAACGAATACCTAATACCAGCGTTGTGTCACACATGTGTAGGGGCGAATTGCAATTCGCCCTCCAACAAGAGAGGCAATTCGCCCTCCAACAAGAGAGGCAATTCGCCCTCCAACAACAGAGGCAATTCGCCCTCCAACAACAGAGGCAATTCACCCTCTAACAAGAGAGTCAATTCGCCCTCCAACAAGAGAGTCAATTCGCCCTCCAACAAGAGAGTCAATTCACCCTTTCACAAGAGAGTCAATTCGCCCTCCAACAAGAGAATCAATTCGCCCTTTCACAAGAGAGTCAATTCGCCTTTCCCACCACATGACAAATCTCCTTCCAAGTATTATGAATCAATTCTTTGTTACTAACAAGACCTGCAAGCCCCCTCGCCAGTGTTGGAGTACTAACCATTGATCATTAACCATTGATCATTAATAATCAGTCTTTTGTATTATCAGTTAGCAACTTCAATCAAAAAAATTTTCTCATTACAATAAAATATACTAACTTTGCCATTCCAAAAAATATAGTATCATTTTATGAAAATCTCATATAACTGGATAAAAGATTTCCTCAAGATTGATTTACCAGCCCAAGAGGTAGGCGAGATTCTTACCGATTTAGGCTTGGAAGTAGAAGGTATCTACTCTTACGAGAGTGTAAAGGGAGGGCTCGCTGGCGTGGTGGTAGGTGAGGTACTTGAGTGTACCAAGCACCCCAATGCCGATAAGCTAAGCCTTACCAAGGTGGATTTAGGTGAGGGAGGCGTAGTACCTATTGTCTGTGGGGCTCCCAATGTAGCTCAAGGACAGAAGGTTGCTGTAGCCACCATTGGGACTACTCTCTATGACAAGCAAGGGGAACCTTTCAAGATTAAGAAAGGCAAAATCCGTGGAGAAGAGAGTCATGGAATGATCTGTGCGGAGGACGAATTGGGTCTGGGAGAGAGCCATGAGGGTATTATGGTATTGGATAGCTCTTTGCCCAATGGCAAGCCTTGTAGTGAGGTTTTCAATGTTGTCTCTGATACTATTTTTGAGATAGGCCTTACCCCCAATCGTGCCGATGCGATGAGTCATTTAGGCGTAGCCCGTGATCTCAGAGCAGGACTTTTGCAGAGGGGTACCAATAAGGAAATTATTACTCCTTCAGTAACAGATTTCTTTGTAGAAAATCGTTTGCTTAAGATAGATGTCTTGGTGGACAACAAGGAATTGGCACCTCGCTATTGTGGAGTGAGCATCTCCAATGTGAAAGTAGCTCCTTCGCCTGCATGGTTACAGAACAGACTTAGAGCAATAGGGATTACGCCTAAGAATAATATAGTGGATGTAACCAATTATGTACTACATGACTTGGGACAGCCTCTTCATGCTTTTGATGCTTTACGTATCTCAGGTAAGAAGATCATTGTTCGCAATGCCTCTGAGGGTGAAAAATTCCAAACTTTGGATGGGGTGGATAGAACCCTTTCAGCCGAGGATCTGGTGATCTGCGATGTAGACAAACCACTATGCTTGGCGGGGGTATTAGGAGGTAACAACTCAGGGGTAAGTCAGGATACTACTCATATTTTCTTGGAAAGTGCTTACTTTAACCCCGTGGCGATTCGCAAAACTGCCAAAAGATATGGAATCTCTACCGATGCTTCTTTCCGCTTCGAAAGGGGAGTCAATGCCGATGATTGTAAGTATGCGCTGCTCAGAGCCGCTATTATGATCAAAAAATTGGCTGGAGGTGAGATTTCTTCCGATGTTATTGATTTCTATCCCAGAAAAATAGAGGATTTCCAAGTGTTCCTCACCTATGAAAAAGTGGATGCACTTGTCGGCCAGGTGATCCCTCGTGATGTGATTAAGAGTATTCTACACTCTCTGGGTATCCAGATTAATAGCATTACCGAGATAGGCATGGGGCTTACGGTGCCCTCTTATAGGGTCGATGTACAGCGCGATGTGGATGTGATAGAAGAGATACTTCGTGTATATGGCTATAACAATGTTGAAGCTCCTTCCAAGGTGAGTGCTTCTATGGCACATGCCAACCGATATGAAGATTTCAATGTACAAAATATTATTGCTGACCAGCTCGTAGCTCAGGGATTCTTCGAGATAATGAACAATAGCCTTACTACAGCTCAGTACGAGGCACTTTCTGAGGATATTCAGCCAGCCCAGAGGGTGACATTGCTCAATCCACTTAGCCAGGATCTGGCTGTGATGCGACAGAGCATGCTCTTCTCAGGTCTGGAAACCATCGCTTACAATAGCAACCGTAAGCGCACTGACTTGGCGCTGTTTGAGTTTGGTAAAACTTATCACAAGGTAGAGCAGAGCTACACCGAGCCTAAGCACTTGGCGCTTTTCCTCTCTGGAAATACCTATCCCGAGACATGGAATACCCCTACTGAGAAGACCAACTTCTACCAGCTCAAGGGCTACCTCTTAGCTATCTTCTCCCGCTTGGGAATCGTAGATTATCAGGAAGAGCCTGCCACAGAAGTAATATTCCAAGAAGGAATAACTCTAAAAATAGGACAACAGACTTTGGCTTCCTTAGGGATAGTCAGGACAAATATCTTGAATCATTTCGGAATCAAGCAAGCGGTATACTATGCCGATGTTCGCTGGGAGGTAGCTCTTGAACATTTGGCTAAGAAGGTCGTTTATAGGGAAATCCCTAAGTACCCAGAAGTACGCCGCGATCTGGCACTGCTCTTGGATGAGGATGTTTCCTTCAGAGCGATCTATAATATCGCCCATAAGACAGAAAAAGAATTACTCAAAAAGGTATTCCTCTTCGATGTATATCAAGGGGACAAACTCCCTAAGGACAAGAAGAGCTATGCCGTAGGGTTCCTCCTACAGGATAGTAATAAAACCCTTACGGATAAGCAGATAGATAAGACAATGGAGTCCTTACTGGCTGCCTTCCAGCAGGAAGTGGGTGCCCAGTTGCGCTCTTAATTGTAATGTACCATGATGGATTTTTCTTCCAAATTATTGGAAAATGCAGTCTATGAGATCTCACAACTGCCAGGAATAGGAAAGCGCACCGCCCTGCGATTGGCCTTACACCTGCTCAAGCAACCTCCTGTACAAACCGAGCGCTTGGCAGCATCTTTGGTCAGTTTGGTCAATGAGATTACTTATTGTAAGCAGTGCCATAACATATCCGATACGGAAATATGTGACATCTGTGCCAATATCCATAGGGATAGCTCCTTGCTCTGTGTGGTGGAGGATGTGCGAGATGTCATGGCTATAGAGAATACCGGACAGTACAATGGGCTCTACCACGTGCTCGGGGGAAAAATCTCTCCTATCGACGGAGTGGGGCCTAATGAGCTGACCATCGCCTCCTTGGTCAAAAAGGTAAAAGAAGGTTCTGTCAAGGAAATTATCTTTGCCCTGAGCAATACCATGGAAGGCGATACAACCAATTTTTACATTTACAGACAGTTAGAAGGCTTGGATATTACCACCTCTACCATTGCCCGAGGCATATCCGTAGGGGACGAACTCGAATATACCGATGAGGTAACCCTCGGCAGGAGTATCCTACACCGCATCCCCTTTCAGGTGATGTAGGAGGAAGTCGTTAGGTTTTACTAAGTCAGAACTCAAAACTCAAAACTAAGAACTCAAAACTATAATATCATGTCAGTAATCGCTAAATTGTACTTTGACGGAGGAGAAAGAACACTTTCCTCATATCGGTTTGAAATGAAAAGAGGAGGAGGCTTTGGAAATCAAGTGCCAACCTTCCCAAATGAAATGACTTTTGAGTTGGAATTTGACCTTGAAAAAGGAGATGAATTTTTTACTCGTTGGATGGTCGAACAAGAAAGCCAACGGGTAGAAATAGTTCTTTATGACATTCGCTGGAAACGGGTGGTAGAGCGTTTTGAGTTGATTTATTGTACTCCTTTGAAGTTCGAAACTCTCTTTGACCATCAAAGAGGTTCCAAGAATCTCTTAGTGATTGATGCTCTTACCATGATTACCAATGAGGTATATTATACAGATATGCGCTTTGGTGCATATCTTACCGGGGAGATTGAGAGACCTAAAAAGAAAAAAGAGGAAGAAGATTCTTTTGATATTGATCTTAATATAGAATAAATTATGCCTAATTCATTTGTTCCCTTTGGAATAGTTTCCTTTGATGGTACCCCACAACGGGGGTATATTAATTTCCCCTATACAGTTTCTGGAGCAGATGCCAAGAAAATAGTTATACAGATACGTGATGGAAGTACTGAGATATACAAAGAGGAAATTACAAATCCAGACAAACTCAAAAAAGGAGAAAGATATACTTGGTCATGGCATGGGTTTGATAATAATGGTATATTAGATACAGCCAAACTTACTCAAACTAAAAATCTTAATTGTAAAATAACAGCTATAAGTCCTAAAGGGAATACCTATTTTAAAACAATAGATTTTAAGCTTTCCTATGAAAAAGTGAATTGGGTAGATGTTCGAATAGATCGGCCCAATAAAATAATACAAGCGACAGTACGTATCAATCTGAGAGATGGAGGAGCTGTAGGAATCAAACCGTATAATGAAATTGTGTTTGAAGGTACTTTTGGAGAAAAAGTGATCACACTTAAAGAGGAAAGACCTTGGGAAGCTATTCCTAAGAGTGCTCTTAATTATTATGGCAAGCCTCCTATTACTACCCAACAGCGATCCTTTGAACAACTAAGAGATTTAGCCCTTAGGGGTATTGAAAAACATTGGTCGAGAAATACCTCTAATAAAGAAGGTAAATCTATAAGTATAGAATATCAGAAATACCAAGTTTTTGTCAAGGCTATAGCCTCTGACAAGGGCATGGTAGCCCCTAAGATTGTATATCAAAGTAATTGTGAAGAAGGACGTCCCAGAAATTGGGAAGCTTCTAGAATCCTGTACTTTGCAGAAGGGTACTTATATGACTCTAAATGGATAGGGTATAAGGATAATCCAACCATACAAAGAGACAGGGGCTGGTATTATCGCTCTGAAGACAAAATGGAAGAAAGGCGAACTTTTATTTTATCCCAACCTCTAATAGAAGATTTTATGATGACGGCAGCTCATGAGATAGGGCATGAGATACTGGTGTCTTTTGGCGGTTTTGCCGCTCATATCCATTCGAAAACACATAAAGGGACCTCCACCCTTCTTACTCAAAAAACTATAGAGGATGAAAAGAATCTGTCCAAAACAAATTATCCTTCAACAGGAGAGATAGACTTGATGAAGTATTATAGTAATTATTATGAGATTGAAAGAACCGTAGCTTCTGAGTTTGATGTCATACATTTAATAGGCTTAACTAAAATGAAAGTAGAATGAAAAGGATAATAATTGTATTTTTATTGTATATAGTAAGCTCTTGTTCTGATAATGATAGTATCATTATAAAAGGTTGTGTTCGTTCTAATGTAGATGATTTGCCTGTAAGAGACATAGTTGTATATTTTCCAAGCAATAGTGAAGATTATAGTTTTAGGAATGTTCTTCTCGCTACAGATATAAAAACTAATGAAAAGGGGCTTTTTTATATTAGAGAGAATAGACAAGATATAAAAGAATATCTATTTTATCTGATATATCATGATTCTATTATCAAAGAAGTTAATCTAAAGGATAATAAAAATATGAACTCTTTCTTAGAAGAGAGAAAAAAGGATACATTTGATATTGGAATTGTATATTTTGAAAAGCTAAAAGACAAAGAATAGTGTTTTGGTTGTTTTAAAATTATAGCAATTATTATGAGATTGAAAGAACCGTAGCTTCTGAGCCTGATGTCATACATTCAATGGGTTTAACTAAAATGAAAGTAGAATGAAAAGAATAATATTTTTAATAACATCATTGTTATTGGTCGGTTGTTATGAGGAAAATTTTTTATCAATTCCTTATATAAAAGGGAATTTGTATTCTAAGGAAGATAACAAACCTATAGCTGGAGCAGCTATATATATAAACCGTTATTTATTGTATGAAAATTCCCCAAAAGGAGATAAACAAACAGATAGGGATGGTTATTTTTATATAGAAGGTCTTATAACACATGACAGAAGTTCTATGAAGAAGACCTATTGTAGAGAATTTTTTATAAGAAAAGATTCTATAGTTAAGATTCTTGATTTAAAAGAGAAAAGATATGAAAAATGTATGGATAGGGATACTTTTAACTTAGGCATTCTTTATTTTGAGGACTTGAAAAGTGTAAAGTTAGGAAATTATAAATATGAAGTTATAGAGGATACGCTCACCCAATAGGTTGAGCTGAGAAATAGATCTCATGATATATTCTTTCTGAAAAAGACATCAAAAGCTTCTATCTATAGAGTTTTACCTACAGGTATTATGAAGAAAGTAGGTGCCACTAAAGGAAATGGAGATGCAAATAATATGGTAAATATAGGATTAGAATGTCTCAACTTAAAAATAGGTAGATGAAAAAAATATTTATTTTTCTAATATTATTTGTTTCATGTAAGGCAACTATTAATACTATAAAAAGAGAATTGCCTACCAATGCAAATTCATTAGAATATCATTTTCCAATGAAAGAAGAAACTTTATCTATAGTAGCTCAAGAAATAGAAAAAGTTAAGGAAACAAGCAATGATATATTTCTAATGTTGGATACAGAAGAAAATTATTTTGTTCTAAAAATTATTCCTTCTGATAACTTAGCAGAAGAAAAAATAGGTTCTCTAAAGGTAGTAAACTCCAATCGTTATGTTGATGTAAAAGGAACTTATTATTTTTTAGTATTTAGAACAGATGCTTCTTTTGGAATTCTTTCAAAAGAATATATTACACATCCAATTACAGGAGAAAAAATAATGATCTATAATTGTCCTGTTACAATATATGAAGGTGCAAACTCACTTTTCTTTGATAAAAAATGGAATTTTGTTAAAAAGAGCAGTCTTATAAATTATGATGTCGTGAAATAGATAGCAACAAGATCTCGTCATTCTCTTAAATAGGAAATTATAGAGGATATGATCACTCAATAGGTTGTTCCAAGTAATAGATGTTATGAAATATCCTTTCTGAAAAAGATTTAAAAGGACTATTATGGCTAACTAAAATGAATATAATCTTATGAAAAGAGGAGGAAAATTATTATGTTTATTCATAGCATTAGGAGCTATCTGTTGTAAGCCTATAATATATGAAGATGATTCATGTAAAATAGTTACTATCAATGGGTGGGTGTTAGATACAGAAAACGCCCCTTTGGATAGTGTAGAGATCTTAAATTTCAGAAATGAAGTTATGACTTATTCCAATAAGGAAGGGTACTTTGAGATAAAAGAGGAAGACTATATATTCCATCAAAAAATCTACTTTAAGAAAGAATATTATATAACAGACACAATAAGATATTATGACTTTAGTGAAATAAGAAGCAAATGGATGCCCTTTTCTGGTCTTGACACTATTGTTTTAAAGAAAAAATAATAGGTATTGGCTAACTAAAATGGAAATAGAGAAATGTTAAAATACTTATACATATTGCTTTTATTTTTATTTGCTTGTGATTCTAAAATAGAATACTATCAAGGGTATATATGTGATCAACATAAAAATCCAATAGCTAATCTAAAAATATATGCAAAAGAAGATTCTGAAAATATTATAGGCATAACGGATGAAAAAGGTTGGGTTTGTATTGCAAAAGAAAAAGCAAACATATTCTTAATGATAAAAAGAGGGGATACTATCATAGATTCTATACAAATACTTAGAGGAGGGGCTGAAAAAATAAGTTATTTCTTTACAAATCTAAAACAAGATACCCTTTTTATAGCATCTAAGAATCTCTACCCTTCTCACTCAGGCAACTATAGAAGAAGAGAATGATAAATCCAAGACAAACTATCCAAAAAAGGGGGAAATAGACTTGATGAAGTATTATAGCAATTATTATGAGATTGAAAGAACCGTAGCTTCTGAGTTTGATGTCATACATTTAATAGGCTTAACTAAAATGAAAGTAGAATGAAAAGGATAATAATTGTATTTTTATTGTATATAGTAAGCTCTTGTTCTGATAATGATAGTATCATTATAAAAGGTTGTGTTCGTTCTAATGTAGATGATTTGCCTGTAAGAGACATAGTTGTATATTTTCCAAGCAATAGTGAAGATTATAGTTTTAGGAATGTTCTTCTCGCTACAGATATAAAAACTAATGAAAAGGGGCTTTTTTATATTAGAGAGAATAGACAAGATATAAAAGAATATCTATTTTATCTGATATATCATGATTCTATTATCAAAGAAGTTAATCTAAAGGATAATAAAAATATGAACTCTTTCTTAGAAGAGAGAAAAAAGGATACATTTGATATTGGAATTGTATATTTTGAAAAGCTAAAAGACAAAGAATAGTGTTTTGGTTGTTTTAAAATTATAGCAATTATTATGAGATTGAAAGAACCGTAGCTTCTGAGCCTGATGTCATACATTCAATGGGTTTAACTAAAATGAAAGTAGAATGAAAAGAATAATATTTTTAATAACATCATTGTTATTGGTCGGTTGTTATGAGGAAAATTTTTTATCAATTCCTTATATAAAAGGGAATTTGTATTCTAAGGAAGATAACAAACCTATAGCTGGAGCAGCTATATATATAAACCGTTATTTATTGTATGAAAATTCCCCAAAAGGAGATAAACAAACAGATAGGGATGGTTATTTTTATATAGAAGGTCTTATAACACATGACAGAAGTTCTATGAAGAAGACCTATTGTAGAGAATTTTTTATAAGAAAAGATTCTATAGTTAAGATTCTTGATTTAAAAGAGAAAAGATATGAAAAATGTATGGATAGGGATACTTTTAACTTAGGCATTCTTTATTTTGAGGACTTGAAAAGTGTAAAGTTAGGAAATTATAAATATGAAGTTATAGAGGATACGCTCACCCAATAGGTTGAGCTGAGAAATAGATCTCATGATATATTCTTTCTGAAAAAGACATCAAAAGCTTCTATCTATAGAGTTTTACCTACAGGTATTATGAAGAAAGTAGGTGCCACTAAAGGAAATGGAGATGCAAATAATATGGTAAATATAGGATTAGAATGTCTCAACTTAAAAATAGGTAGATGAAAAAAATATTTATTTTTCTAATATTATTTGTTTCATGTAAGGCAACTATTAATACTATAAAAAGAGAATTGCCTACCAATGCAAATTCATTAGAATATCATTTTCCAATGAAAGAAGAAACTTTATCTATAGTAGCTCAAGAAATAGAAAAAGTTAAGGAAACAAGCAATGATATATTTCTAATGTTGGATACAGAAGAAAATTATTTTGTTCTAAAAATTATTCCTTCTGATAACTTAGCAGAAGAAAAAATAGGTTCTCTAAAGGTAGTAAACTCCAATCGTTATGTTGATGTAAAAGGAACTTATTATTTTTTAGTATTTAGAACAGATGCTTCTTTTGGAATTCTTTCAAAAGAATATATTACACATCCAATTACAGGAGAAAAAATAATGATCTATAATTGTCCTGTTACAATATATGAAGGTGCAAACTCACTTTTCTTTGATAAAAAATGGAATTTTGTTAAAAAGAGCAGTCTTATAAATTATGATGTCGTGAAATAGATAGCAACAAGATCTCGTCATTCTCTTAAATAGGAAATTATAGAGGATATGATCACTCAATAGGTTGTTCCAAGTAATAGATGTTATGAAATATCCTTTCTGAAAAAGATTTAAAAGGACTATTATGGCTAACTAAAATGAATATAATCTTATGAAAAGAGGAGGAAAATTATTATGTTTATTCATAGCATTAGGAGCTATCTGTTGTAAGCCTATAATATATGAAGATGATTCATGTGAAATAGTTACTATCAATGGGAGGGTGTTAGATACAGAAAAAGCCCCTTTGGATAGTGTAGAGATCTTAAATTTCAAAAATGAAGTTATGACTTATTCTAATAAGGAAGGGTACTTTGAGATAAAAGAGGAATTGCTTATACTTCATCAATATGTCCTTTTCCAAAAAGAAGGGTATATTAGGGATACTATACAGTATTATATAAACATCGAAAGATTAGGAGGGTACAAACCATGTTTAGGTTTAGACACCATTGTTCTAAAAAAGGAAATAAAGGCTAACTAAAATGAATATAATCTTATGAGAGCAAATAGACTGTTATAATACGAAAATGCCCTCAGATGAGATAATCACCAGAAGAGGCTGGGTAATGGATACCTTATTTTTAAAATAAATAGAACTCAGAACTCAAAACTAACAATTAACAATTAAAGAAAATGGCAAGGTACGAATTAAAATTACCACAAATGGGAGAAAGCGTTGAGGAGGCTACTGTCTCTTCTTGGCTTAAAAAAGTAGGGGATACCATACACTTGGATGATATCTTGGTGGAGGTAGCCACTGACAAAGTTGATTCTGAAATTCCCAGTGATGTAGAGGGAATCCTCACCGAAATCCTTACTCCGGAAAGAACCGTGGTAAAGGTAGGACAGCTCATGGCGGTGATCGAAACAATAGAGCAAAATGCCGCATCGGAGCCTACTATTGCCCCGCCTGAGGCTACACCTTCTTCTGAGGAACTATTGCCTATAGAGGAACCTGAGCAAGAGAATATTTCTTCTCCTGAAGAGCCTCAGGAGATAGCCCTGCCCGCAGCTACTTCAGAGGAAGAACTACAAGAGATAGTGCCTGCTGTACCTTATGTGCCTACTCAAGTGGATACCTTTGCGGATGCTACTTCACAGGAAGATACTCAAAAGGATTTCTACTCTCCCTTGGTAAGAACCATTGCCAAAGAAGAAAATATATCAGAGGAGGAATTGGCCTCTATTGAGGGAACAGGGGCTCAGGGACGCATCACTAAGTATGATATTCTTCGCTATTTAGAAAATAGAACAAGACAAGAGGGGGAACAAGCGCAAGTGGCGGTTACTCCTGAGCCAGCAACAATTACTCCTGCTTCTTCTACACCAGAAGCTTTACCGGTTGCTCAAGAGGAAAAAGAGGCAGCCCCTGAGCAGAAAGTAGCAGAAAGTCATGAAGTTAAATATCCTGATATTGACGATTTTATAAAGAACTTAGCCGCTACCCAGTCTCAAAAAGAGGCTCCTGCAGCCCAGGCTACTCCTGCCCCAGCGGCTCAGGCTACTCCTACTCCGGCGGCTCAAGCTACTCCTGCTGCCTCTTTACAGATACCTGTAAGTGCTCCTGAGCAAGCACCGCTGGCGACAACTTCCTATACACCTTCTCCTGTCGATGACAATGTGGAGGTGATCGAGATGACTCGTATGGGCAAGCTTATTGCCAACTATATGAGCGAGAGCAAGCATATATCGGCTCATGCAACCAGCTTTATCGAGGTGGATGTGACTCGTATCTGGAACTGGCGCAATAAATACAAAAAACAATTCGAAAGCCGCGAAGGAGAAAAACTTACCTTTACTCCTATCTTTATAGAAGCAGTAGCTAAAGCATTGAAGGATTTTCCTTTGATGAATATCTCTACCGATGGCGAACGTATTTTTAGGAAAAAGAATATCAATATAGGGATGGCTACAGCCTTGCCCAATGGCGATCTTATCGTACCAGTAATTAAGAATGCGGATCAATTGAGCTTGGTAGGATTGGCTAAATCGGTTAATGACTTGGCCAAGCGTGCCCGTGAGAACAAGCTCAAACCGGAAGAGGTCAAGGGAGGTACTTATACAGTTACCAATATAGGCGCTTTTGGCAACCTCTTCGGTACGCCTATCCTTAACCAGCCTGAAGTGGGAATCTTAGCCATCGGCGCCATTCAAAAGGTACCTGCGGTGGTGGAAACGCCTGAGGGGGATGTCATCGCTATCCGTTACAAACTGATGCTCTCTCACAGTTTTGATCATAGAGTGGTCAATGGAGCACTCGGAGGTATGTTTGTCCAAAGAGTGGCCAAGTATCTCGAACAGTGGGATATCACCCGCGAAGTATAACCATACTCCTCGCCCTATGCAATGGCTGACTTTTTACCTTGCTTATCCTTTTCTTTGGATAATCTCTCGCCTACCCGATAGGCTCCTCTATGGCCTATCGGATGGGCTTTGCTTTCTTATCTATAGAGTTATTGGCTATCGCAAGAGAGTAGTAAGGGGGAATCTTGTCCGTGTTTTCCCAGAAAAATCTTTGAAGGAAATCAAAGAAATAGAGAAGAAATTCTATCATCATTTCTGTGATATTTTCTTGGAAATGGTCAGAACGATGTCTTTTTCTCAAAAGGAAATGCACAGAAGAATGACCTATACCAACAAGGAAATTTTGGAGGAATTTCACCAGAAGGGGAAAAGCTTTATCATCATGTGTGGGCACTACAATAGTTATGAGTGGTTGCTCTCTTTGGCTTCACAGATACCCCACACTTCTTATGCACTGTATACGCCTATTACCAATAAGTATTTTGACCGATATATACGCCGTCTCAGGGAGCGATTCCATAGCTACCTTATCTCTCGCTACAAGGCGATAGAGGAGATACGTCGCCAGCAGCACCAGGGAATGCTCTGTGCCTACGGCTTGGCTTCTGACCAATCTCCATCGAGTTCTCCTAAGAACTATTGGCGTCCTTTTATGGGGGTTACTGTGCCAGTCTTCACAGGGGCAGAGCGTATCGCTCGTCAGTTCAATATCCCAGTGGTCTTCTGTGATATACAGAAGGTCAAAAGAGGTTACTATGAGGCTACTTTTACTCTTATCAGTGAAGAACCGCAGCAGACTCCTGAGCACCAGATTACGGATATTTTTACTCAAATGCTTGAGTGTCAGATACGAAAAGCACCTCAGTACTACCTATGGACACACAATCGCTTCAAACATGCCAAGTAGGCGCACAGAGTAGTTTTGATAAAAGTTTATAATATAAAAAAAATAATTAGTTATGGCAGTAGTATATGGAGAGTGGGAAAAGATAGAGAGAAAACCCTCAATCTCTTTTGTTACATAAATAAAATAGTTTTATGAGTAAGTATGTGATTTTTTTATTCGTGTTGTTTGTGAGTTGTTCTTCAGAAAATCATATAAGGATCACCCAACAAAAAAATTTACCTACAGGATTAATCTCTTATACCTCAAAAGATGGAAGTTTCTCTTTTTATAAAAAGATAACCATTAAAAATGATTCTTTTCATTTTGTGTCATTGAGGGCAAAATATATAAAAGGAGCGGACATTCATCTGTCCAATAAGGCTATGCAGTTGGATGAAAAAGAAAAAAAATATATTCCTTTTAAAAAGCATATTATAAAACTATACCCTTATCAAGAAAAGGAAGTGTATCTCCTTTTGTCTATTCCTACTGATTTTGTGAATGATAGACGACAAGAATTAGTCCCTCTCTTGGAAAAATATGTGCCAAAAGATAGTGTAATCAAAGTTGAGGATATTAAAAAGGTAGAGATTGATTATGATAAGCTGAAAAAGGAGTATCCTGTGATAACAGAATGTTTTCTAAAAAGTTATGACTCCATAGAAATAAAGGTACTGAAACCTAAAGAAGAAGTCTTGCATTTTAAGGCGGAGTGGTGAGAAGTCTTCTGATGATATGCCCTCTGAAAAGGATAGTAGAACCCTTGATTTGGTGAGAAAATCTTCAGCGAAAAAAAACTAAAAGTAAAAGGCTTTTTATCATTATTTTTTCGTATATTTGCCCGTAAATATCACATATAGAATTTTTATTATAAAATCTTGATTCCTTATGGACAAATATTCTTTTCTTAATGCTGCAAATACACAGTTCTTTGCAGATTTGTACGACCAATATTTGGAGAATCCCGACTCGGTGGAGGCCAGTTGGAGAGCATTCTTCCAGGGGTTTGATTTTGCTCGCGAGAGCTATGGAGATGATTTCTTTCAGGAATCAGTTCCTCAAGAAGTTTCTACGGTAGCTGCTCCTGCGGCTTCCTCAGTAGCTTCTTCCCCTCAAGCTGCCCCCGTGCCAGTCTCTGGCAAGGTAGAGAAAGAATTGCAAGTACTTAATTTGATCAAGGCTTACCAGCGCCAAGGACATCTGCTTGCTCAGATAGATCCGCTCAAGGAGCGTAAAGCGCCACAGGTATCCCTATCCTTAGAAAAATTTGGCCTTTCTCAGGCTGATCTCTCCACAGTGTTCGATGCCGCTAAGGAAATCCATTTGGCACCGTCTCCTCTTTCTGTAATCTTGAAAAAGTTAGAAGATACTTTCACTAAGAGTATCGCCATAGAGTTTGAGCACTTGGATAATGAGGAAGAAAAGAAATGGTTCCAAGAAAAAATATATTCAGGAGATTATACTACTGAGTTCTCCAAAGAGCAAAAGAAACGTATCTTGGAGAAATTAGCCGAATCTACTACTTTAGAAAACTTTTTCCATAACAAATATGTAGGTCAAAAGCGCTTTTCTTTGGAAGGAAATGAGGCTGTAATCCCTGCCTTGGATGCTCTTATTGAGACAGCTGCTGACCAAAGAGGCGTAAAAGAGGTAGTCATAGGAATGGCGCACCGTGGTCGTCTGAATGTTCTTATCAATATCTTAGGGAAAAACCTTCAAGATGTGTTCTCTGAATTCGATGGTAAGGATTATTTAGATCCCGAATTTGATGGGGATGTAAAATACCACTTGGGGCTTACTACCCATCGTACTACAGCCAAGGGTAACGAAGTGTTGTTGAACCTTGCGCCCAACCCTTCTCACTTAGAAACAGTAAGTGCTGTCTTACAAGGAATTACACGTGCTAAACAAGATCTTCACTATGCCGATAATCCTTCTCAGGTATTGCCTATCGTTATGCACGGCGATGCGGCTGTATCTGGACAGGGAATTGTATATGAGGTAATGCAGATGGAGCGTCTTCGTGGTTATACTACTTCAGGAACAGTTCATATAGTGATTAATAACCAAATAGGGTTTACTACGAATCCTTCGGATTCTCGCTCTACTACCTATTGTACAGATGTAGCTAAAGGATTCCAAGCTCCTGTGCTGCATGTCAATTCCGATGATACCGAAGCGGTAGTACGTGCTATGCTTTTGGCTATGGAGTATCGTATGGCTTTTGGGCATGATGTCTTTATCGATGTAATTGGTTATAGAAAATATGGACATAATGAGGGGGACGAACCTCGATTTACACAACCTGCCTTGTATAAGATTATAGGTGGGCACAACAATCCGACAGTGATCTATACAGAATCTTTGGTAAGACAAGGAGTGATCACTCCTCAGGAGATAGAAGCCTATCAGGAGACTTTCCGCAATCATCTGGATACAGAATTGGAGGCTTCTCGCCTGAAGGAATTTACGATCATCACACCTATCATGCAGAATGAGTGGAAGGGATTGGAGCATATTGCTTCTCAGCAGGATATGCTACTTAAGATAAGTACTGCCTATGAGAGAGAAAAATTGGATGCTTTAGCCCAGCTTATCACTACACTTCCTGAGGATAAGAAGTTTATCAATAAGATAACTAAGATTATCAAAGAGCGTCATAATCTTTATTTTGAACAAAATAAGGTAGACTGGGGGATGGCTGAGCACTTGGCTTTTGCGACTCTCTTATCCGAAGGGCATGATGTACGCCTCTCTGGTGAGGATGTAGGTCGTGGTACTTTCTCTCACCGTCATGCTGTAGTCAAAGAGGAAGAGTCAGAAGAAAGTATCATTCCTCTATCCCGTATAAAAGAACAAGGTGGAGGAACTTTCCATGTATATAACTCTCTGCTCTCCGAATATGGGGTGTTAGGATTCGAGTATGGGTATGCCCTTACTGCTCCACAGACCTTGACTATCTGGGAAGCTCAGTTTGGTGACTTTGCCAATGGTGCTCAGATTATGATAGACCAATACATATGTTGTGGTGAGGACAAATGGAAAAATCAAAGTGGTTTGGTAATGCTCTTGCCTCACGGTTATGAAGGACAAGGAGCAGAGCACTCTTCAGCTCGCTTGGAGCGTTACTTACAGCTATGTGCTACCCAGAATATGTATGTGACTAACTGTACCACTCCAGCCAACCTATTCCACTTACTTCGCCGTCAGCTCAAGGCTCCTTTCAGAAAGCCCCTTGTAGCGATGTCTCCTAAGAGCTTACTGAGACATCCATTGGTGATTTCTTCTGTTGAAGAACTTACTCAAGGATATTTCCAAGAAGTATTGGATGATTCTCAGGTGAATCCAGAAGAAGTACGTACCCTTACTTTCTGTTCAGGAAGGTTTTACTATGACCTCTTGGCAGAAAGAGAAAAATTGGGTCGTAAAGATGTAGCCTTGGTACGTATAGAACAGCTTTTCCCGCTCCCTATAGAAGAGCTTAAGCTTATAATTGCACGTTATCCAAATGTGACCGATTATGTATGGGCTCAGGAAGAACCTAAGAACATGGGGGCTTATGGCTATATGCTCATGAATTTCGATATAGTAAAATGGAGATTGGCTGCGGCCAATGCATATTCTGCACCAGCTCCAGGAAGCCCTATGCGCCACAAAGCACGCCATCAGGAAGCTATAGATAAGGTGTTTTTAGCTATATAGTAATTAGCTTTTTGCAATAGTTCGATAGAGGTTATTCTTCAGATGACCTCTATCTGTTTTTTTACAATTTGATAGAGAAGTAATCAACTATAGTTTTTATCTATACTACTATAGTTTTTATTTTTGATTTATTTTGTTTTTAGGGAAAAATAAGAACGTTAATTATTGATTAAAATTATATTTAAATTCATTGATTGTGAAATAGTTGATGATGTTTTTCTATTATATAAAAAGTTAAAAAAAGACTTTAAGATATTTTTATAATAGGTAATTGGAAAATAATTTATACCTTTGCAAAAAATAAAAAATAATGGATTTTACAAATAAAACAATTGGGGAGATAGTAGCGGAAGATTTTCGTACAGCTGCTATTTTCAAAAAACATGGAATAGATTTCTGCTGTCGTGGTGGAAGAACCATAGAAGAGGCTTGTGAAAAGAAAAAAGTTATGGAACAACAACTCATAGATGAGCTCTCTGCTTTGCCTTCTGGAAAAGGAGATAATGTAGATGTAAGTAGCTGGCCTTTAGACCTATTAGCTAACTATATTGTAAAGATACACCACGAATATGTAAGGGAAAAAACTCCTATGTTATTGCAATTCTTGGATAAGCTTTGCAAGGTGCATGGAGACAGACACCCAGAACTCTTTGAGGTAAATGCACTCTTTACCGAAAGTGCTCATGACTTAGGAGAGCACTTCCAAAAAGAAGAGCGTGTACTTTTCCCTTTTATTGAGAAATTGGCTCAAGCAGCCCAGAGTGGTACCCCTTTGGAGCCTTCTCACTTTGGTACAGTGGAAAACCCTATCGAAATGATGAAGCACGATCATACTATTGAGGGAGATCGTTTTGCTAAAATAGCTGAAATTACCCAAGGATATACTCCTCCTGCCGATGCTTGTAACACCTATAAAGTTACTTATGCGATGTTGGAAGAATTCGAAAATGACCTACATCGTCATATCCACTTGGAGAATAATATCCTATTCCCTAAGGCTATTGAATTGGAAAAAAAGATACAAACAGCTTCATAACTCATAGCAATTTAATTTAAGAGGAAACTACTTGGAAAATTTCTAAGTAGTTTTTTTGCGTAAAAGCATAAATAATGCTATCTTTGTGCGCTAAAAGAAATATTCATGTTGACCTATCTAACTATTTTTTTAGGAGTTCAGCTCCTACAAGGGCTTTTCTTGTGGAAAGGCTACCAGAAGGCAGGCTACAAAGGGTGGCAAGCCTTTGTACCTGTATGGAATATGCTTATTCTTCTGAAGATTATTGAGCGCCCTTGGTGGTGGGTATTTTTGGTATATTTGCCTGTAATAGGCAATATTATGGCTGTGGTATTGGCCTATGAGTGGTTGCATGTATTTGGCTACCGCCAGAAGCGCTATACCCTCTTGGCAGTAGTGACCTTAGGGCTTTTTATTGCTTATGTGATGTATCAGCCTAAGACTCAATATATAGGGAAAAGTGAGGCGGTAATCGCCGAGAATGTACCCTCTTGGCTCAATGGGATTCTCTATGCTGTAGTGGCAGCTTCTACTATACATACCTATTTTATCCAGCCTTATACAATTCCTACCTCTTCATTGGAAAAGACCCTTTTGGTAGGGGACTTTCTCTTTGTCAGTAAGTTCCATTACGGGGCACGCCTGCCTATGACCCCTCTTGCTACCCCTATGGTGCATGATACCTTACCTTTGGTAGGAGTGAAGTCGTATCTGCCTAAGCCTCAGTTGCCTTACTTGCGCTTGCCTGCTTTACAGAAGATCAAGCGTAATGATATAGTAGTATTCAACTGGCCTACTGATACGGTGCGTTTCTTCCGAGACCCTTCTGGTTATCACGCATATAAGCCGGTAGATAAAAAATCTCACTATGTAAAAAGAGCCGTGGCCATAGCGGGAGATACCTTCGAAATACGTGAGGGGGATGTGTATATAAATGGGCAAAAAGAAATCTATCCGGTGAGAGCTAAGTTGCAGACATCCTATATAGTACGTGTATCTCCTGAGTTTCAGAATTATCTCGTAAGCCTCTATGGAGGACAGTATACAGCTGAGCAGTTGCTTCCTGCTTATCTGTTCCAGAACTTTGGAGTAACGGATGCTTCTGGATTTAGGAGCAATACCGAGTTTGTCGTACAATCCGCCACCGAGGAAGTAGCCCAGAAATTGCAGAAAACCCCTCATGTAGAGAGTGTTACCAAGATGATAAGTCCTAAGGAGTACAATCCTGCTATATTCCCTCATAGTAAGCACTATGCTTGGAGTGAAGATAACTTTGGTCCTGTGGAGATCCCTGCTGAAGGCAAAACCGTACAGCTCACCACAGAGAATCTGCCGCTGTATAAGCGTATTATCACTGAGTATGAAGGGAATACCCTACAGGTACAAGGAGAGGATATTCTGCTCAATGGGCAGAAGGTGACCTCTTATACCTTCCGTCAGGATTACTATTGGATGATGGGGGACAACCGTCATAACTCCGAAGATAGCCGCTATTGGGGATTTGTGCCCTTTGACCATGTGGTAGGTAAGCCAGTACTTATCTGGATGAGCTGGGATAGCAATGCCTCAGGCTTGAATAAAATTCGCTGGAACCGCCTCTTTACCACTGTCAATGGTGAGGGAGAACCCGTCTCTTACCTCTATTGGGTATTGGGCTTAGGAGTGCTTAGCTATATTGGTTATGAGGTATATA
>ERZ773008.696-NODE-696-length-24603-cov-5.479672_pt1 | contig 24603 bp, 21 predicted proteins | sample MGYA00580664_ERZ773008 | MGnify/ENA primary metagenome ERZ773008 (study PRJEB29015, sample SAMEA2738016) | human oral metagenome | biome: human oral; feature: human-associated habitat; material: dental | place: China | collected 2048 ... | reverse complement strand
ATCACGCGATAATTTCTCTAATGCACTTAATAATTTAATTAGTTCATATAGAGAAATTAACGAGGAGTTTTTCGAGGATTTAGAAGAACTATTAATTCAATCAGATGTTAGTTATAACACTGTATTAGAATTAGTTGATTACCTAAAAGTTGAATCACAAAGACAAAATTTAAAAGAACCAAGTGAACTACAAAGTATGATTATCGAAAAACTAGTAGATGTTTACATGGAAGGAACTGTAAAATCTGAATTAAACTATGCACCAGAAAAAGAACTTTCAGTATTTCTATTTGTAGGGGTTAATGGTGTTGGTAAGACAACTTCAATCGGTAAACTAGCTCATAATCTTAAAAAAGAAGGAAAAAAAGTTCTTATAGCTGCTGGAGATACATTCAGAGCAGGTGCAATTGATCAGCTTGATGTATGGGCTAAGCGTAGTGGTGCTGATATAGTTAAATCACATGAAGGAGCTGATTCAGCAGCAATAATCTTTGATGCGATTCAATCTGCCAAAGCAAAAGGTTATGATGTACTACTATGTGATACAGCTGGTCGTCTACAAAACAAAGATCATCTAATGAAAGAACTTGAAAAAATTGTTCGTGTAATTAAGAAGGAAGTTCCGGAAGGTCCTCATGAAGTACTATTAACAATTGACGCGACAACAGGGCAAAACGGTATTTTACAGGCTAAAACATTCAAAGAAGTTAGTGATGTTACAGGTGTGATTCTTACTAAACTTGATGGAACTGCTAAAGGTGGTATTGTTATAGCTATTAAGAAAGAATTAGGAATTCCAGTTAAACTTGTTGGATTAGGGGAAAATATTGATGATTTAGAAGTATTCGATCCTGAACAATATATTTATGGATTATTCTATCAAGAAAATACTGAACAAAAAGAAGAACAAGCAGAAGAATAAAAAATAATTCTTAAAAATATTCATTTTACATGTTTTGTAACAATGTAAAATGGATATTTTTTTATTGTACAAATTAACAAATATTAAAATCAAACTACTATTGTAAACCGATGAAAATATTTTAATATTAAATTGGAATAATTTATCAAAATTAATTGAAAAAAAAGCAATAAAAGTATATAATAGATATATTAAGAAGGCAATAATATATGGAGGATTATAATGGGATTTTTATCTAAATTATTCGGAAAAAAAGAAGAACAAGTACAAGAGTTAGTATTAAACTCATACATGAAAGGTAAAGTGGTAGATATTACTGAAGTACCCGATCCAGTATTTGCTCAAAAAATGATGGGAGATGGATTTGCAATTATTCCGGAAGAAGGAAAATTAGTATCTCCAGTAGCAGGAGAAATTATCCAAGTATTCCCAACAAAACATGCTTTTGGTATTAAATCAGGAGAAGTAGAAATTCTTATTCACGTTGGATTAGAAACAGTTGCGATGAAAGGTGAAGGTTTCGATGTAGCTGTATCTGCTGGAGATAGAGTTGAAGTAGGTCAAACTTTATTAACTTATGATTTAGAATTAGTTAAAGAAAAAGCTAAAGATATTATTACTCCTTGTGTAGTTACTAACATGGATTCAGTAGCTAACATTGAAGTATTAAAACTAAATGAAACTGTTGATTTCTTACAAGAAGTAGCAAAAGTAAAACTTAAATAGACCTAGGTCTATTTAAGTTTTACTGTTAGTGGCAAAATTATGAATGATAAGAAATTTTGGAAGATTATATATCTGTATATAACAAAATATAATTATAGTATATTATATTATCGTCCAGAAAAAAAAGATGTCTGGCTTATTAATGAAGATAATGAATTAATAAGATTTATATATGGGGATAGTTTTAAATCAACAGAAATAGATAGTATAGTTTCTAATGTAATTAGAAATGAAGTTAGACTTAAAAAAATGTTTAAACTGAGTAGTTTAAAAATGAAAATCCTTTATGTTTCTCCTGATTTCGATGAAGTTATCGACGATTACAAAAAATATAGAATTTCAAATGGCTTGATTATTGAACGCATACTTTACAATGAAAAGAATAGTAAACTATTTTTAAAAGAAAAAGATGCTAGATTCATTGAAGGTACGCCAGATACTCTTAGGTATAAAAATAGAGTAGTTGAACTTTATAAACGACAGACACTAGATAGAAATGTTTTTAATGTAAAATATAATATCTTATCAGGTATATATTTATTATTATTTTTGGTGAATTTTGTTGTAATTTATTTATCGAATAGTACATATTCTTTATATAATTATATAGAATATAGTTATCAAAAAATAATAAGTGGACAATTTTATAGGATGTTTACAAGTGTGTTCACTACTAATAATTCTATGAAATTATTGCTAGTATTAGTTTCTATTTTTGTTACTTCAATACTTTTTAATAAAACATTAAATATATTGAAGAGTATTGGAATACTATTAGTAGTATCATTTATTTTTAATTTGTTATTGATATTTGGTTACTCTGGTACGCTTGATATAGCGTTAGTTTCTAATATTTCATTACTAGGTTCAATTTTTATGGAGCAACTTAGTAAGAAAAATGATAATCTAAAGTTTATGTATTCTGGTGCGCTGTCAATAGTATATCTAACTATTGCTACACTTGTATTTGAAACTTCAATAATACTCTATGTTTTTTCTTTCATTCTAGGTGTGTTTTTAGAACTTTTCTTAATGAAAAAAAGAAATATATATATTACATTAATATCAATTTTAATCTTTGGTGTTCTAGGTGAAGTTCTATTATCAGCAGGTGTAAACACTAAGAGTGTTATAAATAGATATAGAGCGAGTAGAGTAGAGAGTAGATTAGTAAAAACTTATTCAGATGAGGATATATTCAATTTAGAAAAAGAATTAACATCAAAAAATAAGTCTGTACTTACTTATTATGAGTTAGGTATGGTGAAAATGACAAATGCAACTAAGCAAGATGCTAAAAAGGTATTCTTGGATGGTATAAGTTTTGATGATACATTTTCTCCAATCTACTATAATTTAGCTGTCATCGAACGTCAAGAAGGTAACTATGAAAAAGCTAAGGAATATGCTAAAAGAGCATATGAACTAGATGGAAGAGAGAAAAATAAAAATCTAGTAGACGAGCTAAGTAAATTTTAAGGTGATGTAAATGATAAATTTTTACGATTTGCAACAATTTTTAAAATCTTTTGGTATAATAATATATATGAAAGATAGAAAACATACATTAAGTATGGTAGAATATGAGGTAAGAGAGTTAAGACGCTTAGAATTAATTTCGAAAGAAGATTTTATAAGAGCAATAGCAATTATAAAACATGAAGTTAATTATGAATTATCAAAAGGATAGGTGAGATTAAATGGAAAACAACCTTATTTTTATTAAGGTACGTAAGAGAATAGAAGAAGATGTTATGAAGATTGAAGAAATGATTAATGCTTGTATATCGGTAAAAGGTCAGAGAACATGTCCCTTGTACCAAGATGTAATAGACACACAAATTTACGGTTTATCAAAAGAAATTAACATTGCTGTAGAAATAGGATGTATTTCAGAAGAAGCTGGACGTATTATTTTAGCTGATTTAGAGGATAAAGCAAGTGAAATGTACGCTAGTGTAATTTCAGAAAGTAAAGCAAACTAGTATGAAACTTTTTGGGAAAATACATAGATCTATAAAGCATGAACGCCGTCATGTCAGGTTAGATTGGATGGTAGCTTTAACGTTACTAGTTTTGTTAGTTTTAAGTTGTATGATGGTTTATAGTGCAAGTATGATAGGGAATAAATATGGGACATTTACTTCGGGTATACCGGTAAGTGAGACTTATTTCTTACAACGACAAGCTATGTGGGCAATTCTTGCATACTTAGCGTTTTTACTATTTTCGGTTGCTATACCATTTGAGGTTTTTAAAGAGAAAAAATTATTACAATATGGTTTTATTGTAATGTTTGTTTTACTTTTAATACCACAATTAATGCCGGCAATTAATGGTGCGAAATCTTGGATTAGGATAGGTTCTTTCAGTTTTCAACCTTCTACTTTAGCTCAACTCTTTATTATTATGTATATGGCTTTTATTTTAGAAACAAGAAAAGAAAAGTTGAGACAAATATGCACTAGTTCAGAACTTTTGAAAATATTTAGCATTCCTTTAGCACTTGTTACGTTAATAGCTGCGCAAAATGATACGGGAATGATGCTTATTACATTATCTGTAATTGGTATTATGACTTTGTGTTCTAATATGCATTCAAAAAATGTGAAAAAAATCTTGTTACTTGCTTTAATTGCAGGGATAGCAGTACTTATGCTATTTATGATTAAGAATGTACTGTTTTCAAGTGGTACATCGTATAGAACAAATCGTTTGAAAGTATTTTTAAATCCTTTTTCAGAGGATTTAGCAGCAGCTGCAGACCAAGTGATAAATTCATATGTTGCTTTTGGTAATGGAGGTTTATTCGGTAGAGGATTAGGTAACTCTATTCAGAAACTTGGATATTTACCAGAAGCTCATACAGACTTTATCCTTGCAATTATAGCTGAAGAATTAGGATTAGTTGGAGTATTATTTGTTGTTACGTTATTGCTAATTATTATTGGAAAAGTAATATTTTCTGGTACAAAATCAAGAAATACATTCTCGGCGATGTATTCTTTAGGATTTGCTAGTTTATTAGTAGTCCAAGGAGTAGTTAATATTGGTGGAGTAACTGCATCTATTCCAATGACAGGAGTACCATTACCATTTATTAGTAATGGTGGTAGTTCCATCTTAATATTAAGTGTAGGATTAGGAATAGCTACTAATATTTTATCTCATGTAAAATATTTACGTAGTAATAGTAAAAAATAATTAAGAATTTGGATTGATAAAATTAATCCAAATTCTTTTTATGTTTTTAAAAAAGGAAATCGCATAAAATAGAAAAATTTATAATTTCTTGCAGTGAGGCTTGCTAACTTTAGATAATCAAGCTATAATAGTAAAGGTAACTTTTAAAGGAGATTTTAGATGAAATTAGAACAATTTGATTTTTATTTACCAGAGGAGCTAATAGCACAAACACCTCTTTTAAAAAGAGATACTAGTAAATTACTTTGTGTAGATAGAAAAAATAATTCACATGAACATAAAGTTTTTTCAGATATTATAGATTATTTTAATCCCGGTGATACTTTAGTATTGAACAATACTCGAGTGATGCCAGCACGATTATATGGTGCTAAAAAGGATACAGGTGCTGCAATAGAGGTGCTTTTATTAAAAAATCTTGGTCATAATGACTGGGAATGCCTTGTTAAACCTGCTAAAAGAATAAAAGAAGGTAGTATAGTATCTTTTGGTGATGGTATAATGGAAGCAGTCTGTACAAAAGTATTAGATGATGGATTTAGGCACTTTGAATTTATATATGAGGGAATCTTCCAAGAAAGATTAGATGAACTTGGAACTATGCCACTTCCACCATATATTAAAGAAAGACTAACTGATAAAGAAAGATATCAAACAGTTTATTCGAAAGAGATAGGTAGTTCAGCGGCCCCAACAGCAGGGTTACACTTTACGAATGAATTATTAGAAAAGATAAAAGAAAAAGGTGTAAATATAGCTTATTTGACCCTTCATGTAGGACTTGGAACATTTAGACCTGTAGCTGTAGAAAATATTGAAGAACACGATATGCATTCAGAGTATTATACTTTAGATGAAGATACAGCAAAAATAATTAATAAAACAAAAGAAGAAGGTGGAAGAGTTTTTTCTGTAGGTACTACTTCAACAAGAACATTAGAAACAATTGCACGCGATAATAATGGGAAAATAGTTGCGGCTTCAGGATGGACAAATATTTTTATTTATCCAGGATTTGAATTTAAATGTGTTGATGGATTGATTACAAACTTCCACTTACCAAAATCATCATTAATAATGCTTGTAAGTGCATTTTATGACAGAGAAAAAGTTATTGAATTATACAACATAGCAGTTGAGAATAAATACCGTTTCTTCAGTTTTGGAGATGCGATGATAATAATCTAGTTTAAGAAAGGAATTATTTATATGAGAGATGTAAAAGAAAATGCAGTATGGTATGAACATATAAAAACTTGTAAACAATCTGGTGCAAGATTAGGTATTGTGCATACACCGCATGGTAGCTTCGAAACACCAGTATTTATGCCAGTTGGAACGCAAGCTACTGTAAAAGCAATGTCACCAGAAGAAGTAAAAGGAATGGGTGCAGATATTATTTTATCTAATACTTATCACCTTTGGTTACGTCCTGGTGAGGAAATTGTTGAAAAAGCTGGTGGACTTCACAAATTTATGAATTGGGATGGAAGTATCCTAACAGATTCAGGAGGCTTCCAAGTATTTTCTCTAAGTGAGATGAGAAAAATAGAGGAAGAAGGAGTTCATTTTAAAAATCATTTGTCTGGAGAAAAATTATTCCTATCACCAGAAAAAGCTATGCATATACAAAATGCTTTAGGATCAGATATTATGATGGCTTTTGATGAATGTCCTGACTATAATCATGATTATAAATATATTCGACAATCTGTTGAAAGAACAAGCCGCTGGGCTGAGAGATGTCTAGAAGCACATAAAAACCCTAAGACACAAAGTATTTTCGGTATAGTTCAAGGTGCTGGATTTAACGACCTTCGTGAACAAAGTGCGAAAGACTTAGTTAGTATGGATTTTCCAGGATATGCTATTGGTGGTTTATCTGTTGGTGAACCTAAACACGAGATGTATAGAGTTTTAGAACATGTAACACCTTTATTACCGGCTAATAAGGCAAGATATTTAATGGGAGTAGGCTCTCCTGATGCACTATTTGAAGGTGTTTTAAGAGGAGTTGATATGTTTGACTGTGTGTTACCGACACGTATTGCACGTAATGGAACATGTATGACTTCTGAAGGGCGTGTTGTAGTTAAAAATGCTAAATATGCTGAAGACTTTACACCACTTGATCCTGAGTGTTCTTGTTATTGTTGTAAGAATTATACGAGAGCATATCTTCGTCATTTATTCAAAGCTGATGAAATCTTTGGGGCAAGATTAGCGACAACTCATAATATTCATTTCTTAATCAATATGATGAAAGATATACGTCAAGCAATTAGAGAAGATAGATTATTAGATTTTAAAGAAGAATTCTTTGAAAAATACGGACTAAATCAAGAAAATCCTAAAAATTTCTAAGAATTTAGTGAAAAAAGAACAATAAAGGTTTATTTTTTACTGAGTATATAGTAGAATAAATATATATTAAACAAACGGAGGTAAATTATGCAATATTCATATATTAATATTATTATGATTGTAGTTCTTTTTGCATTCATGTACTTCATGATTATTAGACCGCAATCTAAAAGAAATAAAGAATTAAAACTTCTTCAAGATTCACTAAAAGAAGGAGATAGAATTGTAACTTTCGCAGGAATTTACGGAGATATCGTAGAAGTAGGGACAGTAACAGTAAAAGTAAGAATTGCACCAAAAGTAGAAATCGAATTAGATAGAAATGCTATTCGTAGCTTAGTTGCAAAATAATAAGATTTAAAGCAGATTACAATAGTAATCTGCTATTTTTTTTGAAATTTTCATTAGTTATTGAGAGTTAAATTAAGTATATAGTATAATAAAAATTTTGAGAAATTATAAATGATTTAATTTAAAATTGTTATATTTAATAAGGTAATATAATGTTTTAGTGATTATTTGGATAAATATTGTAATAAATTAATTAGATACATTAGAAATATATCTATTTTATGGAATAAGCAGATGTAAAAATAATATTAAATTTAAGTTTGTTATATTATATTTTTTCGTGTATACTTAATGAATGTAGAAGTATTGGTTAACTAAAAATAATGTTAATTGAATTCTATATACATATATTTAAGTTAAATACTTGGAGGGAATATGTTTAAAAATAGTATTAATAAAAAAATTGTAAAATATGGAATAAAAAAATTTAGTTTTGGTATAGTATCAGTTGCCATTGGTTCATTGGTATTTTTAGGAGGAGTAGCTAGTGCGCATGAAGATAATAGTGAAAGTAATAATACTGTAATAGCAAGTGGTAATGCTAGTAAGGAAGAATCAAATATAACTAGACATGTTAACAATGTTGAAAATACAAATAATATCACAAGGGATAAAATACTAGAATCTTCTAATGGTAATAGTGCTAAAAATAAAGATTCTGTTGCAGTTTCAACTTCAGATAATTCATCAGTTATTAAATCTGAAAATAAAACTACTGTAACAAGTTCAGATTCTTCAAATGAAAATTTAAATGTTATTGATAAGCGAGTAGATGATAGTAGTGAAATTGCAAGTTTATTAACGAAGGTAATTAATAAAAATTCAGAAGAAAATAAAGTAATAACTGAAACACCTGGAAATACAGAAGAACCTGTAGAAAAAGGGACAAAAATCATTTCTAGACTTACTAGCAAATATGCTGAAGATATAGCAAAAGGTTATATAGGATTAGAGGGAGGTAAGTATGACAGTTTAATTTATAAAAAAGCAGTACTTAATCCTGATGGAGATGATGATGGTGATGGTATAGCAAACAAAGATGAATTATATATTTATAAGAAAGATGGACGTACTTATCTTGGATACGATATACATCCAAGATTAGCGGATACTGATGGAGACGGATTAAATGATAAAGTAGATGAGGATAAATTGATCTGGAATATATCAGCAAGGGATATGGCCATGTTTATCAATTTAGTTTATGAGAATGACAAAAAAATAGATGATATTCTTAAAAAAAATGCTCCAGCAGGAACTCTTTCAAATAACATTCAAAAGATGACTAACAATGAGCTTGGTCCATATTGGCGAGTAAAAGAAACATATCATCAAGATAATGGACTGGATGCGGTACTATTTGAAACAACTAATAATTTTCCATTTTTAAAAGGAGATAAGATTCAAGTTCTCGCATTTGCTGGTACAAATGTTGCTCAAGCAGGTGATTTAAAGGCCGATTTAGCATTGTTTTTTGGTAATGAATCGAACCAGAGTGAAGCAGCAATTCAATTAATGAAAAAAATTAAAAGTGATAGCACTATTACGAATTTATATATTACTGGACACTCGTTGGGAGGTTACCTATCTTTAAGAGCTACAGCAACAGCAGAAAAAGATAAATTCGGTAAGTATAGACAAACTTATACTTTCAATGCTCCAAAAGTTAAGAGTGGTTGGTTATGGGGAGTTCCTAAGGATGATGTAAAAATTTCTGAAGAACTTGCAAAATCTGGAAAGATAAAAAATTATTATACTGATAATGATAATATAATTCCAGGAAATCTTCAGCCTAGTAATAAAATAAGCATAGGTAAGAGTGCAGGAGCTCATTCCTCAACATCATACTTTGAAAGTAGAGTTAATTCAAATCCAGTTTTTAATTTTGGAAAACGTCAAGGAATGGATGGAATTGGATATCGTGATGAAAATATAAATAAATTAAGTATAATTGATCCAGAAAAGGGTACATTGAGTAAGACATTCTTACCAACTTTAGTTGATGATAAACCAGTTTCGATAATGATTGGAGATAAACTTAAAGATAGAGATGTTCTTAATAAGATCAATCGTAATTTATTACCGGTAAATACTAAATTAGCTGTAGTTTCAACAGATGAATTAACAACGTTAGGTTTAAAACATGCTAGGGTTAAAGTTTCTTATTTAGATGATAATACTAGCAATAATATTGATGTTCCAATATCTGTAACAGAGGCGGATAAAAAAGAACTGATTTCTGTAGTAAATGCTGCAAAAAAACTAGTAGATTCAATCGTAGATTTATCTGATAAAACAATTAAATCAGTTGAAAATTATAATCGTGCGAAATATAATTTAACAGAAAAATTAGAAGAAGCTGCTATTACTGTATCGAATTCACTTGCACCACAGTTAGTAGTTAATAATATAACTAAAGAAGTTGCTAATTTAGGTATGAGTGTTATTAATACACGTGCCGCTTTAGAACTTACAGAAGCGGGGAAATATGAGCCTAGAGTAATAGATGATGAAAAGATTTTATTACGTCATGGTTCTAGTATAAATATAGACACTGTAATAAATAAAATTGTTAAGGATAATATACCTAAAAATACGAACTATGAAATACTAAATTCTACAGAGCTTGGAGAATTAGGTGATGTTTCAGCAAAGGTGAAAGTAACGTATTCTGATAATTCGTTTGATATCGTGAATATACCAATCAGAATCTACACTGATTCAAAAGGAGATTCTTTAGTACAAGAAGAGAACCCAGAACTAGTAGTGAGTGAAAAAGGCAAACCACTAGTACAAGAAGAGAATCCTGAACTAGTGATAAGTGAAAAAGGCGAACCACTAGTACAAGAAGAAAACCCCGAGCTAGTGATAAGTGAAAAAGGTGAACCACTAGTACAAGAAGAGAATCCCGAACTAGTGATAAGTGAAAAAGGTGAACCACTAGTACAAGAAGAGAATCCTGAACTAGTAGTGAGTGAAAAAGGTGAACCACTAGTACAAGAGGAGAATCCTGAATTAGTGATAAGTGAAAAAGGCGAGTCATTAGTGCAAGAGGAGAATCCTGAATTAGTGATAAGTGAAAAAGGCGAAGCATTAGTGCAAGAAGAGAATCCAGAGCTAGTAGTGAGCGAAAAAGGTGAACCGCTAGTACAAGAAAAAAACCCCGAGTTGGTGATAAGTGAAAAAGGCGAAGCATTAGTACAAGAAGAGAATCCTGAACTAGTAATAAGTGAAAAAGGCGAAGCACTAGTGCAAGAGGAGAATCCAGAGCTAGTAATAAGCAAAAAAGGTGAATCTTTAATCCAAGAGGAAAAACCTAGAGTTGATTTTGAATCTTTAAAAGATTTAAATCATTATGTAGAAGTAGAATTATTAAGTAATATTAAAAATATTTCCTTAAATGTTAAGGTCGTAAAAAATAGTAAGCAATTAGCAAGTATTAGTAAAGCGTTAGCCGTAGAGAAGGATAAAATAAGAGTGTTAGACTTGAAGTTAACAAAAAAATCTAGTGTGTTAAATCTTGATAATAAAAGAATAGTGAGAATTGCTTTACTAGAAAACGAAAGTGATAAGATTAATATATTTCATGTTGAAAAGAATGGTAAATTAACATTAATACCATCGGAAGTTAAGAATAAGGCAGTTCAGTTTAGCATAGATCATTTTAGTTTATTTGCGATTGTTGATTTTAGTAAAACGGAACCAAGAGATGAAAAAGATAAACCAAAAGGAATTGTATTAGATGCTAAGAAAGAGATGAGCAATACGAATAAGATAAATGAGAAAGAAAATATAACTACTATTAGTAAAAACTTAGATTTTAAATCAAAAGAGGTAACACAGGTTGTTGAGAAAAATTATAATATTAGAAATAACCGAGAAAATTCTAGAAGTAATGTAAAAGTCGAAAAACTTGACTCTTCAAATGATAATTTAAAACAGAATTCAATTCTGCCAAAAACTGGAGATAGTTCTTCAAGTGAACTTCCTATAGTAGCGGGAGTAGGATTTATTATAGGAGCTTTAGGTGTTAGAAAATATAAAAGATAAAAAATAAAATCAAACTGGTAAGAAAATTTACCAGTTTGATTTTATTATATTATTTACTAAAAACGTTTTTCCATTCAGAACGTTTTTCTAAGAATTTTTTAGCTTCCATTTGAGCACCTTCTAAAGAGTGAGATGCTGCCCAACCGCATTGTACTTCGTTACATGCAGGAACTTCAGTAGCTACAAGGACATCTTCTAAAGTTTTCGCAAGTGCTTCTTCAACATCTTCGTAACTATCATTGTTAATTACTGATAAGTAGAAACCTGTTTGGCATCCCATTGGTCCAAAATCTAAGACATTATCAAGGTGATTTCTGATAAGTTCAGCGATTAGATGTTCTAAAGAATGAAGGTTAGGCATTTCTAAGTGTTCTTTATTTGGTTGGCAAAATCTAATATCATATTTATATATTTTATCTCCATTATCCCCAGAATATACACCAACTAATCTAATATATGGTGCAACAACTTTAGTGTGATCTAAGTTAAAACTTTCAACATTCATTTTCTTTTCTGTCATCAATATATCTCCATTTCTGTAATTTAATTAGCAGTTATAATTATACTATATTTTTGGAAAATATAAAATTAATAAGAATAAAAGGGAGTGACTCAAAAATCGTGATTTCAAAGAAATCGATTTTGTCGAGTCACCCCCGCAAAGTTTATTAGATATCTAAAAAGCTTTTATAAAGCGCATTTAGATATCAATAAACCACTGCGTCTATGAGTTTTCTTACAAACTTTTTAAAATCTAGGGATTTTGGGTCAGCCCTATGAAGAAATTAAATAACGAGGTACAAATATGGCTAAGAAAAAAGAATTAAAAACAAACGCTATGCGATTTTTAGATGAAAATGGTGTAGAATATAATCATTTTGAATTTGATGCAGAAAGTGATGCTGCAAAGACTGGTGTAGGAGTAGCTGATATTATCGGGCGCGATCACAATCAAGTATTTAAAACAATTATGACTACAGATGGCAAAGGTAACTACATTGTAGGAGTACTTATGAGTGAAGACAGTATAAACTTTAAGAAACTTGCCAAAGCAGCAGGTGTGAAAAGTTTATCAATGTTACCACTTAAAGACCTGACAAAAATTACAGGATATGTAAAAGGTGGATGTTCTCCATTTGCGATGAAAAAACTATTTCCGACTTTTATAGATGAAAAATGTCGTGAAGTTGAAACGATTATTATCTCTGCAGGTAAGGTAGGTCACCAAGTGGAAGTTAAACCAGAAGTTTTAGAGCAACTTATCGGTGCTCAAGTAGTAGACTTCAAAGCTGAATAATATAAAAAGGACGACTTTAGGTAATAAGGTGCATTCTAAAATTTAGGGCAGACTTATATTTAAAGTCGTTTTTTATAAAAAAATATCGAGAAAAGGTTTGCATTGATAAAAAAAAAGAGTATAATATTAGTAAAATAAGTAGTTGGGGAGGTGTATACTTATGAAAAAAAATATTAAAATAGGTGCAATGAGTTTATTATTAGTACTTCTTCCAGGAAGCTTAGGAGTTGGTACAGTCTATTCTTCATCGGGTGGAAATACTAATGTAAATGAAGAAAATACAACATATCAAGAAAATAATACAGTTGGAGTAGATAAGAGTCTAATTGTGAATAATTCTAAGAATACTGCAGAGAAGATTTCTAAAAGTATTCCTTATGACTATCCCGTAGGTTCAGCGTATCCAACAAGTGTAAATTATAGTCAATTTTATGATGGGCGTGGTTGGGCTTCTGGTGAGTTGTATTTCAGTGATATTTATCCAATAGGGAATGGTAAAGTACGTGTTTGGTATCACGGAGAATTAAGCTTAAAATAATATAATAGACTCATTTACTAGAGATGTCTTAGAGTGTGTGTTACTCTAAGACATTTTCTTTTTTGTGAAAGTGACTCAAAAATCAAATAGATTTTGTCAAATTACCCGTGTAAATATAAAGTGAATATATATAAATAAATCTCTGCGTTTAAACTTTTTTAAAATATAGACTTTAAGGGCAGCTTCTTAAAAAGTTAGACATTATTGTCGAAAAAAGATAATAATTCTCCCTAAATATTGATGAAAACGCATAAAGTAACAATATTTATGTTAATTGAAAATGTATTGTAACATAATTGAAATAGTTTAGATATTCTAATGAAACGTTGTTTTGATATAATTATTAACATAAGGAGGCGTGGTATGTTATTTGATACACATGCGCATCTAAATGATGATGCTTATTTAGAAGACTTAGAAGAAACTATTGCTCGTGCGAAAGAAGCGGGAGTTAAATTAATAAATATAGTTGGTTTCGATGATAAAAGTATAGAAAAAGCACTGGAAATCACAGCTAAATATGACTTTTTATATTTAACAGTAGGTTGGCACCCAGTAGAAGCAATTGACTTTACAGAAGAAAAATATGAAATGATAAAAAATATTGCTTTAACTAATGATAAAGTAGTAGCCATCGGTGAGATTGGTCTAGATTATCACTGGGATAAAAGTCCAAAGGATATTCAAAAAGAAGTATTTAGAAGACAAATTCAACTAGCGAAAGAAGTAAATAAACCAATAGTAATTCACACGCGTGATGCTATGGCAGATACAATACAAATACTTCAAGAAGAAAAAGCTAGTGAAATTGGTGGAATAATGCACAGCTTTTCTGGTTCTGTAGAAAGCATGAATATAATGCTAAAAGAGAACTTCTATATTTCACTGGGTGGACCAGTAACATTTAAAAATGCAAAAACACCTAAAGAAGTAGCAAAAGCTTGTCCATTAGATAAGTTGTTAATTGAAACGGATTGTCCGTACTTAACACCAACACCATATAGAGGAAAAAGAAATGAACCTGCATATGTGCATTATGTAGCACAAGAAATTGCAGACCTTAAAGAAATGTCGTATGAACAACTAACAAAACAAACATTCAATAATGCATGTACGTTGTTCGGATTAGAAGAAAAAAAGGAGATTGATTAATACATGAAATTAGGTAGAATTATAGCCGCAGCGGCAACATCGGGATTATTATTATCAGGAGCTTTCGTAGTAGCGGAAGAATATACAGGGCACAATGTTTTTGCCGTAAACTTAGATAATAGTAACAAAATTGAGCTAAAAACTAAAAAAGGAACAGTAAGAGAAGTTCTTATCGCTAATGATATTCCTTTTGGTGCAGACGATAGAGTTGAACCAGGATTAGATACAAAAGTAAACGGTGGGGAAACTATCAGCATTTATAAAGCTCACGAAATAACAATCGTTGATGGAGATACAACTACGGTAAGAAAAACTACTTACAAAAAAGTTGAAGATATCTTAAAAGAATTAAATATCACTATTGGTGAAAAAGATGAAGTTACACCAGGATTAAACAGTGAAGTAGCTACAGTTGATACAATTAAAATTGCTAGAACTGGAAAAACTACTGAAACTAAAAAAGAAGTAATAAAATTTGAAACAAAAGAAGAAAAAGATGATTCTAAATATGTAGATGAGAAAGTTACAAAAGTTGAAGGTAAAAATGGTGAGAAAGAAGTTACTTACAATGTTGTAAGAGAAAAAGGTAAAGAAGTATCTAGAGAAGTTGCTTCTGAGAAAGTAATCACTGAAGCTACAGCAAAAGTTGTAGTAGTAGGAACTAAACAACGTCCAGCAGCTCAACAACAAGAAGTAGCAGCGCAACAATCATACTCAGCGCCAGCTCAATCATATTCAGCACCAGGTGGATCGGTTGTATTATCAAATGGTAACACTGCAGGAGCAGATGGAGCAGCAGCAGCTCAAGAAATGGCTCGTCGTACTGGAGTACCAGCATCAACTTGGGAACACATCATCGCTCGTGAATCAAATGGTCAAGTAGGAGCTAGAAATGCTTCTGGAGCTAGTGGATTATTCCAAACAATGCCTGGATGGGGATCTACAGCAACAGTTCAAGATCAAATCGATGCAGCAACTCGTGCATATCAAGCACAAGGTTTATCAGCTTGGGGAATGTAATAAATAAGTAAAAGAAGACGATTAATCGTCTTCTTTCTTTTTTTTATAAAAAGAAAATCTAAGTCATAGGGGATGAACTCGTCTTTAAAGTAGAGGGGGGCATCCTATTTTATAACTTAGATTTTTTGTTTTATATTTTCTTTTCAACAAGTTTGAAAGTTATGAATGATATAGTTGAGCAAATTACAATTGCTATTGCACTAGAGTGAAAGATGTTTCCGATACCTACTAAAGGAGAAACTACACCACCTAAGAAAAATGGAACAAATCCAAAGAATGCCGAGGCACTTCCAGCACGTTCACGCTCTAAACTCATAGCGATAGCAGAACCAGCAGGTAAAATAAATCCTAATCCTAGTAAAAGAAGGAAGAATCCTACTTCGATAAATAGGAAAGGTAGTGTAAGAGTTAGTGCCACCGCAAGGTAGATACTGACTAATAACATAAGTGATAAACCTAGTTTGATACTAATTTTCTCTTTGAAATTACCAGCGTTCTTGCTTCCTAAAACTATAGCAAAGCCATTTAAACCAAAACATAAGCTATACATTAATGGACTTAAACTATAGTGAGTTTGTAAGATGAAGGGTGAAGCTGCAATATAGGAGAACATAGTAGCTAAGGCAAATCCTTGAATAATAACAAGAGCAAAGAATAGTCTATTTTTTGCAACATGTACAATAGAATAATATGTCTTAGTTATTGGAAGATCTAAGTGTTTTTCAATGGCTAAAGATTCATTGAATTTAAAGCTTACTGCTAATAAAATTACACCGATCAGAGCAAGTGTAACGAAAATTCCTCTCCAGTCTGTAAGTTCTAGTAATAAACTTCCTAGAATAGGTGAAAGAATGGGTGCTAAGCCATTAACCGCCATAAGTAGGGCAAAGAAAGCAGCTAATTCACGTCCATGGTATAAATCTGTAGAAATAGCACGAGAAATAACTACAGCTCCTGCAGAAGATACACCTTGGATAAATCGTAATGCTATCATTGCGTATACATTAGGAAAAATGATAATAGCAATAGTACTTATTAAATAAACTATTAAGCTGATTATTAATGGATTTTTACGACCGTATTTATCACTAATAGGTCCGATAAGTAGCTGTCCTAATGCAAGTCCGACCATACTACCTGTTAGAGTAAGTTGAATTGTTGATGTACTAGAATTGAAATACGAACTCATAGTAGGTAGTGCTGGTAAATATAAATCTGTAACAAAAGGCCCAAAAGCCGATAAAGTTCCTAAAAATAGAACTAAAAATAATTTAGAATTTCTTTTTAATGTCATATAGACTCCTTTCGATTTTTAGAAATACGCTACGTATTATAGCATAAAAAAATTTTTTTCGTAAGTTTTTTTTCTCGTTTTTTGAAAAAAGTTTTTATATATTTTTCAGTTTTTCATTTTTTAAAATATAAAGTTATATTCTATAAAAATTTCAAGAATTAAACATATGATAATTTACAGAAAATAACAAAAGTACTTAAATAATCGTATATGATTAATTTAAGTACTTTTATTTTACATCGAAATCAACAGAGTCGATATTTGCGATTAATTTATTTTTTATAAACCAAATTAATGATAATACATAAACTGTATATGTGAAAAATAAAAAGCTTGAAAAAAGAGTGATCTTAGAGTTTTTTAATAGTAAAAAATTTATAAGGATAATTACTATATGAGCTATAAGGGCAACTACTAATCTACGTGTATTCTTTTTAATCCAGTTATTGTATTTTGTTTGTAATTCGGCTCTTTTTATCTCTATATCCATAAAAAATCCTCCGAAGTATATATATAAAATTATAACAAAATAAAACTAAAGGTGCAATAAAATATATATAGTGTAAAATAGTGAATAATATTTGTATATATTGCTTAATTATGTTGATTGAATACGAATAAATATGGTATAATTAAGTTGCCATATTATACACAAAATAGGAGGCATTATGTCTTATTCAAGAGATTATATATTTGAAAAAATAATAGAAAAACTACCTACTTTAAAAATTCATGAGAGACGAGAAAAAGAAAATAGTGTTTTTATTTTAGAATATGAAAATCGTCGTGCTAAGATTGATATAGATAGTTTTGTAAGAAAGCTAGGAGATAAGAAAACTAGTGAAAGTGACAAGAAGATAGAAGAATTTGTTTACTACATAGTAGGAAACTTCAATGCACAAAAAAAACTTTCTATAGATGATATAACTGAGGATGAATTATTGGAAAATATTTTTCCAGTGGTTAGAGCTAGTAGTTTTAACAAAGATAACGAGAAAAATCTTGTTAGCTTTGATCATACAAATGAAACTAGAATATATTTAGCTTATGATTTTAAAGATGGTTATAAATTATTAGATGGTGGTTTTTTAAGTAGATTTTCTAAAACTGAAGAAGAATTTTTAGGATTTGCTAAAGATAATTTAGAAAAACTACCGCTTAAGTATAATGTGGATGAAGTTGCAGGAAATAAATTCTATTTCCTAAATGCAAAAGATGGCTACGATGGGGCGAGAATAATCGATAAAAATGTCTTGAATTACTTTTACGACAAAATAGGTGATTCATTCTATGTAGGTTTACCTCATCAAGATACATTGATAATTGCAGATGTACAGAATAAGCAAGGACTAGAAGTTTTACAAAAAATGATGGTGCATTTTTTCACAGAAGGACTAGTACCGATAACAACAATAACATTTAAATACGATGGAAAAGAACTAGAGAGTTATTTTATTTTTGTAGAATAACTTTAAATTTAAAATTTATTATAGGAGAGAGATTCATGTTATTTTTTTACAATAAGAAGATGTTAGGAGAAACATTATTAATTACTATTCAAAGTAAGGAAGAGGTAACATACGAAGACAAGAAGAATATTACACTAATTAAAGATGAAAATGGAGCTTTAGTTGGATTAAATATTTTTAATGTTGAGAACTTAAAATTAGATGGAGAAGGTAGTATCGACTTAACAGAAGATCAAAAAGAAATCCTTCAAAAACGATTAGAAAAAAATGGAATTAAGATTGACCTAGAAGGTAATAATGATGAGTTCTTCGTAGTTGGGGAAGTTTTAAGTTGTGAAAAACATCCAGATGCAGATAAATTAAAAGTAACAGAAGTAAAAGTTAATGAAGAAGAAACACTACAAATCGTATGTGGTGCTCCAAATGTAGAAGCAGGACAAAAGGTAGTAGTAGCTCTAAGTGGAGCAATGATGCCAAGTGGTCTATTAATTAAAAAATCAAAACTACGTGGAGTTGAATCAAATGGTATGCTATGTTCAAAACGTGAATTAGGTTTACCACAAGAAGAAGCAAGAGGTATTTTAGTATTAGACGCGGATACTAAAGTAGGAACTCGTGTGAAAGATTTAAATCTTAAATAAAAAAATCTAATTAGGAGGTGTAAAATATGGTGAATTGGAAAAAGTGGTTTTTAGAAGAAGATGAAGATGAGATATACGAAGAAAGTACATCCAAAAAAGAGAAAAAAGATGATTTAGCTGAACGTAGGGAAAAAAGAGCTGAAAACAGAAGAAAAGAGAGAGTTTATCTTGAGGAAGATGAGGATTTCGAAATAGATTTCAGTTCTAATAAATCTAAAAAATCATTTGATGAAGATGAGTTTAGTTCAGAACGTAATACAAGAAGACGTGATGAGAAAGAAACAGAAAAATTTGAGGATTATGAAGAAGTTAATCTTGATGATTTTGAAGTAGATAACTACGATGACTTTGAAGATTACGAAGACGACTACGAAGAAGAATTAGAACAAGAGAAAAAATCTAAAAAAGAAAATGGCTTTATTTCTAAAATTAAAGGATTATTCAGTTCTAATAAAAAAGAAGATGAAGAATTCTTAGAAGATGAAGATGAAGAAGATGATGAGGCTGAGGATTATAAAACATATCTAGAACGTCAGAAACGAGAACAAAGAGAAAAATCTAGAGTAGTTGAAGAAAAATATGATGAGTCTGATTATGAAGACGAAGAAGATTATGAAGAAGAAACTGAGAAAAAAGAAGGATTCTTCTCAAGACTAAAAGATAAATTGTTCAATGTAAGTGATGATGAAATTGATCAAGAGGAATTAGATGCAGTATTAGATGATTTCGAAGAAGAGTTAGAAGAAGAGAAAAAATCTGATAAGAAAAAATCTCAATTTAAAGAAGAAAAAGTTACAGAAAAGAATGAAGATGAGTTAGAAATTGAGTTTGTAGAAGAAGAAAAAGAACAAAAAGCTACACCTGAATTCGAGGAAATTGATATTACAGCATATGAAGAAAAAGAAGAAGTAGCACCTGTAGGAAAGGTAACAGACTTAAGTGATGCTCTGAAAAAACTTGGAGTGGAAAATTCTGAAATCCGCGATGTTGATATCTTTGATGAAAATCCACCGAGAAGAACTCACCCAACACTTGCAGCCGTAAGAACTAAGAGACTAAAACAAGATCATAAGATTGATGCTCTTGGAGATAGTGTAGTACTAGGTAAAGACAGTAGTGAGTTGAAAGAAGAAGTAGCAAGTTCATTCAAAGGACAAACTAAGGAAGAAACTCCAGTTCAAGAAGAAAGAGTTACTAAGAATAGAGAAGCACGAAGAGAATTTGAAGAAAACTTCAATACACTTGAGAGAAGAAGTGATAAAATCGAAAAAGATAATCCTCTATACACTAAGAAAAACGAAAAATTAGATGATATTTTTGATGAAATTCGTGCTAAAGAAAGCAAAGTCTATGAAAAGGAAACTCCTGAACTTGAAGTTAGAGAACTTGATGCAGAAGGAAGTCGTCGTGAAAAACTTAAATATACTTCTGTACATGATGTTCTAGAAGGTGCTGATGATTTATTTGAAGACGATATCGACAGAGTTAGTAAAAAACTTGTAGGTGACAGATTTGAAGAAAGTCAAGAAGCAACAGAAGATGTAGAAAACTTCAGAAAAGGTTTATACGAAGGTAAAAAAGCAGACAGTTCAAAAGAAAAAACAGCATTAGATGAGCTAATTGAGACTGAAAATATAGATGTTTCACCGAAAAAAGAAGAAACTCTACCAGAAATCGAAGAACTAAATGAAAATCTAGAAGATTTAAGAAAAGACAAGAAAGAAGAGTCTTATGTTGATTTAGTTCAAGAAGCGGCTAAGATAGAAGATATCGAAGTTGAAGATTATGAAGAACTTAAAGAAGTTAAAAAAGATAGATTATCAGGTTATAGTGATTACCACTTAGATGAAGAGGAAATCGAAGAACTTGAAGAGCAAAATTACCTTGAAGAATCAGCTGACTCAGTGAATATCGATAGCTTATTAAGAGAAGTTTCGCCAAATAATAAAGTTGTTAAAGTTACTAATGACGTAGATAAATTCACTGATGAGAAAGTCGTTCCTAAGGAAGTTACTGAGAAGAGACTAGAAGACGTTAAAGTTCATCAAGAAGTAAAATCAGATGATGAAGTGGAACGTGGAATCGATTATACAGAAAAATTATATAGTAATGATGTTTCTGAATACTTCGATAAAGGTAATGGTACTAAACTAGGGGAATATAAAACAGTTGATTACGGGTATAGGCCTGTAAGTAAAGAGAAAATAGAAAATAATCAAAAAATACTTGATGCTATTTTTGAAAAATATTCTTCATCAGGATTATCGGCATCAACTAAATCGGTAACGAGCCAAATGATGAGTTCGAATACTATTACACCAAAAACTCGCAACGTAGGTAAATTCAAACCATCACCGGTTTACTCATCTGTATATGGTTCAGCAACACGCAACACTACTGAGAGTTCAAATAAACAGGTAGGTATATCAACTACAGGACTATCTATTAATAATCCAGTAAAAACTACTACTCCAGAAGTGAAAAAAACTGAAACACAATCAGTAGAAAAAAAAACGGTAGAAGCTAAAAAAGTAGAAAACTCAGTGCAAAGTAATGCAAGTATCTATAAAGAAATAGCTTCACAAGAGGAGACTGTTTGGAATATAGGTTCATCAAAACGTGTGCCTAAAAACAAGGTGAAAAGTAAAAAATAATAATTAAAAAGGAGGTGAGATTAGGTCACCTCCTTTTGAAATTTGTTGTAAAATTTGATGAATAAACAAAATAAAAGAACCGGCAGAGATGCTGGTTCTTTAATATGTACTTAATATTTTTCTAATATTTCATTTCTGACGGCTGAAATAAGATAAAGTGAACCTGTGATTAGAAGAGTTTCATCATCTTTTAGATTCGGAATAATATTGTTTAAAGCAACTTCATAATTCTCATATTTAGTAACATGAGTATCACCAAAACTTTGAACTAGATTATCAAGATTTGATTCTTTAATCTCGATTGGAACTTTAGTTGCTGAGAATTCAGCAGGGATAGTTTTTAATTTTTCAATCATATCTTTATAGTCTTTATCTTCCAGAATACCAAGTAGAATTTTCAATTTAGGGAATTTTTGCTTATTTAGGTATGCAACTAGACTATCAATACCATCATTGTTGTGTGCACCGTCTAGAAGAATATTGTCACGAATCCATTCTAAACGACCTACCCAAACTGATTTACTTAAGGCTTCTTTTATAACGTCATCTTCTATATCGATAATACCACGTTTTTTCAGGTTAGATAATGCTTCTAAAGCTAAAGATGCATTAAAAGCTTGGTGAGCACCAACCATTTTTATAGAATAAGCTACACCTTTGTATGAGAATTCGTTACCTCTAGCTTCGACCTTCTTCACAACAATATCATTCTCGTTTAGTATGCTTAAGCTAGCATTTTTATCCTGACAAATGTCTTTTATTACATTTACGACACTTTTAGAAGCAGGATAAATTAGAACATTATCATTTGCTTGGATAATTCCACCTTTTTCATAGGCAATTTTTTCAAGAGTATCTCCAAGAATAGCTGTATGATCTAGGCCGATTTTTGTAATAATTGATAATACTTTTTCTTTGAAAATATTTGTTCCATCATATCTTCCACCAAGACCAACTTCCATAATAACAAAATCTGTTTTTTGCTCTCTAAAGTATAATAGAGCTACCCCTGTAATAATTTCAAAGAATGATAGTTTATCACTTGGATCCGGATTGTTTTGGTCGTAGGTCTCTTGAATTAGTTTGAATAAACGATAAGCTTCTTTATATGAAATAAAATCATCATTAACACGGATTCTATCGTTAAAACTTAGCATACCTGGACTTGTGTATAATCCAACTCTATACTTAGTTTTTAAGACATCTTTCAAATAAGAACAAGTAGAACCTTTACCGTTAGTACCAGCAACATGGATTACCTTAAGATCTTTTTCAGGATGATTGAAAAGTTCAAGGATATGCTCCATTCTGTGTAGCCCTAGTTTCATCCCTGTACGTTCTATTTTATAAGATGAAGTAATAAGAAGTTCTTCACAAACACACTCAATTGCGTAGTTTACAATTTCATCTTCATCTAAAGTTAGAAGTTTTTCAGCAAGTTGTTCTAAAGTCAACTGACTGAAAAGTTCCAATATGTTATTTTTATCTTCTAGATTATTTTCTTTTAAATAGTTCTCAAATTTTATTTTACAATTCAAATTCATAAATAAACACCAACATTTCTAATAATATACATTTAATTTTATAATGATAAAGATGAATTGTAAAGGATATAATTTTGATAAAGGGATTTAAGTTAAAATCAAAAATAAGATAGGAGTGACTCGAAAATCGTGATTTTGTCGAGTCAGCCGTGGGTATACTGATTAGTAGATTTATAGGGTACTATTGAAATTAAATATGAAAAATAATAACTTTAGTTTCATTTTAATTATAGTCTAAAGTTCATATAAGGTAAGTGGGATATAATATAAGCATAACAAAACTTAATAATATTTTTTTCATAATATAAGTGGTCCATCTTTCGATGGACCTTTCTCCTTTTCTGGGGAAAATTTTCAAAATTTTTCAACTTTAATTTCATTTTAATTATAGTCTAAAGTTCGTGTAAGGTAAGTGGGATATAATATAAACATAACAAAACTTAATAATATTTTTTTTCATAATATATGGCTCATCGGAAGATGAGCCTTTCTCCATTTTATGGAGATTTGACAAGTAATAATTTTTATAATATTATTAGGGTGTATCAAGAGCCTTATTGATTAAGAGAGATACTTGAAGAAGAGAAAGCCTTATTAGTTAAGGTTAAATAAAAGGCGTATCTATTGGATATGTCTAATTTATTTAGATAGTATGAATTAGTATTTTAAAAATTTTGTGAATGTTCATACTGTTAAGGAGTTAGCAAATGAAAAATCTAGATTTTTAGAAATAAAGCTAGAACAATTTTAGAAAGAATGGACTAGTGTGTAAATATTTAGTATAGGTGATATTTGCGAGGGTGTAGATATGGATATTAGATTTGAAAAAGGTATAAGCAAAAATAATTCTTTAGTGATCTGTGAATGGTCGAATGAGAAAGGTGAAGAATTTCAAAAGCAATGGATGGGATTAAAAGTTTCTTATCCTTTAGATTTAAATAAAATACAGAAATTAGAAAATATATTTTCTATTTTTCATGAAGAAGAATTTCTTGGAATAATACAAATTATAAAAAATGAGGGGAAAAATGTGCATTTAGGGAGATTTATTTTAAATCCACAAAGAGTAGGACAAGGGCTTGGGAAGAATGCATTAGGTGTATTTGTTCAGCAGATTTTTGAAGATGAAAATATTGATAGTATAACTCTAACAGTATTTGATTCTAATACAATCGCTAAGAAGCTGTATGAGAAATTAGGTTTTAAAATTGATAAAGTGATAGAATGTCCAAATTTAAAATATATTATGAAAAGAACCAGATAATTATTATTTTCAAAACTTTTCAACTTTAATTACATTTTAATTATAGTCTAAAGTTCGTGTAAGGTAAGTGGGATATAATATAAACATAACAAAACTTAATAATATTTTTTTTC
>ERZ773008.695-NODE-695-length-24615-cov-9.367956_pt1 | contig 24615 bp, 15 predicted proteins | sample MGYA00580664_ERZ773008 | MGnify/ENA primary metagenome ERZ773008 (study PRJEB29015, sample SAMEA2738016) | human oral metagenome | biome: human oral; feature: human-associated habitat; material: dental | place: China | collected 2048 ... | reverse complement strand
CGCCGCAGCCCTGGTCATCCTCACCCTCCACAAAGGCATCTGGTGAGAAAACCTCAGTGTTGTCATGAAGTCGTTTCCAAGGCGGATGACTGGGGTTGTGATGACCCTGAGGCCGAGTGGTTGTCTCAGGGGCCTGACCGAAATTTGTGCGATGAAAGTTTCGCTCATACTCCTCGCGAGTGATTACAATAACGCTGCCCGAATATGTTGTCGAACTGCCGGCTAAATTGAACCCATGGGGATTATGCAAGGTGACGTGCTCGTCCTCAATCGCCACAACCGTGCAGGAATGTGGTGCGACAAGCTGATACGTGCCCTGCTCGTCGTCGTCCCGGGTCACGTGGTCGCGCAGGTACTGCCGGCCCTCCGCAGTTTGCGAGTAGGCCTGCAGAGCCGAGTAGGGCGCAGTCGTTGACTGCGCCCTGGCGGGCTTGAGGGGACCAGGCCCTGTGCCCATCGGCCTGAAGTCTGATCCCCCGAATCTCATTCGGGGTCAAGGGTGTTGTGGCATCAGCCGATGACTCGTCCGCATCCACGCTGCCGGCTCGGGGTCCGCGGTGTCTCCGGCGTCGTCGGTGTCGGTGGTGGTGGTGAGGGGTGCTGCGGTGCGGGTGGTGGCGACGCGGCGTGCCCCGGTACGGAGCGTCCCGCTGCTTCCGGGGCTCGCGCGGTCGTACGTGGGCTTGCGCGGTCGTACCCTCTCGCGCCAGGTCGTACCTTAGGGAGGCTTTAACGTACGACCGCGTGCATCCGAGTACGACCGCAAGGAGTTGCGTACGACCGCGCGTGTTCAGGTACGACCGCGCCGCCCCGGGTACGACCGCGTGAGGTGCGGGGCGATGCGAGGCGCGCGCCCCAGTCCGGAGGAGGATCGTCAGGTTCAAATCGTCAGGTTCAAAGAGAGACTGGAGACGGACATGACCGCGCGCCCCAGTCTGGGAGGAGCGCCGAATATCCGGATCGACATCACGGCGCGAGTGCGACGGCGGCGTCGTCGGACTCGTCCCGACATGCCGGCCTCGTTCGGACATGCTCGACTCGTGGTCCCGGCGGCCGGGCGCGGCGCCGTCGGACCGATTTCGGTGCGGAACTGAACCGATCTCGAGCCGGAACTCGACCGATTTCGGCGAGCCATGCCCACTCGGCGAGCCATGCCCACTCGGCGCGCCATGCTCGCCCCGCCCGGCGCGCCCGCTCAGCGCAGCGTGGTCACGGACTCGCGCCGGATCAGCGAGGCGGGCACTCGCTGCGAGGCGGGACGTTCGCCGTCGATCGTCTCGCAGATCATCTCGACGGCGCGCGCGGCCTGGCGCGCCGGATGCTGGGTGATGACCGTGAGCCGCGGAAGCAGGAGGTTGAAGACCTCGAGGTCGTCGTAGCTGATGATCGAGGCATCGCGGCCGATCCTGCGTCCCGTGTCCTGAAGGTGGCGGACCGCGACGAGGGTGTGGGGGGAGTACCCGAAGACGAGCGCCGTGGTCCCGGTCCCCAGGTGCTCGTCGAGCTCGCCGAGCCACTGCGTGTCGGTGTTGCCCGCGCGGATGACGCGCGCCGACCCCTGCGCGAGCAGCGGGGCGGCGACCCTCTCGAAGGCGGCCAGGCGCTCGCGTCCCGTGGGGGAGCCCAGGAGTCCGGCCACGTAGGTGACCGAGCTGTGCCCGTGGGCGACCAGCTCCTCAACGGCGGACCGCATTCCGGGAGCGGGGTCGGAGTCGATCGAGGGCACGTCCAGCTCGGTGATCGTGCGGTCGACGAACACGAGCGGGATCCTCCGCTCGATGAGGGCGTGCAACCCCGGAGTGGCGTCTCCCTGCGGGGCGAGGATCACGCCGTCGATGCGCTGCTCCAGCAGGACACGCAGGTAGCGGTCCTGCTGCTCGGCGTCCTCGGAGGCCGAGCTGATGAGCGTCGTCAGCCCCCGTGCGAACAGGGCGGTCTGGACGGTGTGGGCGAGCTGGGCGAAGAAGGTGTTGCGCACGTCCGGCACCAGGAGGGCGACGACGTCGGAGCGCGCGGCTCGTAGCGAGCGGGCCCGGGCATTGACGGTGTAGCCGAGCCGGGCGGCGGCGGCGGTGACCCTTTCGCGCGAGCGCGCCGAGGTCGAGGGGTGCCCGGTGAGGACGCGGGAGGCCGTCCCCAGGGAGACGCCGGCCAGCGCGGCGACGTCCTTGATGGTGGGAGCCCCCACGGCGGTCTCCTCGTCTGCGGTCGGTTCTGCACGGCAACGGTGCGGGTCCGCGGAGGGAAACGTTTCCAGCGCCGGACTCGCCGCGATGCTCACACGGCTCGACGCCTCCGTCAAGGCGGACGGCATCGCGCCGGCGCGGTCGGGAGCGCCGCATGATCCGGGAGGGGCTCGTCAGCGGGACGGCGTCGCGCCGGCGCGGTCGGGAGCGGTGGACGTCCCCGTGCCGACGGCGACGATGGGTGGACCGCGCCCGCGCGGGCCGGGTCGCCCGTCCAGAGCGCCGGGGATCCTCGCACCTCCTGTGGAAACGTTTCCAAATGTCGGAGAAGTCCTATACGATGCCTCAGTGCCGTCAGGGCGCCGCCCTCCCGTTCGCCGGCCATCGGTGCACGGAGGGCCCCTCGGTCCTCGGCGCGGTGACGACGTCGCGCCGAGGAGCCCACCGCAGGGAAGCACATCCACCGTCACAGTTACAAAGGAGTCGCGTGTGACAACCAAGATGATCCTCGATTGCGATCCGGGCCATGATGACGCGATCGCGATCCTCCTCGCGCTCGGGAGCCCGGAGATCGACCTCCTGGGCATCACGACCATCGGCGGCAACCACAGCCTCGAGAAGGTCACCTTCAACGCCCGGGCGGTGTGCGAGCTCGCCGGACGCCCCGAGGTCCCCGTCCACGCCGGCTGCATGAAGCCGCTCGTCCGCGAGGCCATTGACGCCGCCTACATCCACGGCGAGACCGGCCTGGACGGCGTCGAGCTGCCCGAGCCGAGCCGCCCGCTGGCCGAGCAGCACGCCGTCGCCTGGCTCATCGAGACCGTGATGAGCCACGAGCCCGGCACCATCACCGTCGTCGCCACCGGCCCCCTGACCAATATCGCGGTGGCCGCTCGCATGGAGCCCCGCATCGTCGAACGCCTCAAGGAGATCGTCCTCATGGGCGGCGCCTACGGCGTCGGCAACGCGACGCCGGTGGCCGAGTTCAACATCCTGTGCGACCCCGAGGCCGCCCACATCGTCTTCAACGAGCGCTGGCCGCTGACCATGATCGGCCTGGATGTCACCCACCGGGCCCTGTGCACCCCCGATGTCCAGAGGGCCCTCGGCCGGGCCAATCCCGGACTCGCCGACGCCGTGGACGGCCTCATGGACTTCTTCCGATCCACCTACCAGGACCAGGAGGCCTTCCCGGACCCGCCGACCCACGACCCCTGCGCCGTCGCCTACGTCATCGACCCCGCCCTCGTCCCGACGCGGCGCTGCCCCGTCGATGTCGAGCTGCGCGGCGCCCTGACCTACGGGATGACCGTGGCCGACATGCGCGCCATCGCCGAGGACGCAGGGGACGCCGGGGACTCCTGCACCTCCCGGGTCGGGATCGGCCTGGAGACCGACCGCTTCTGGGACCTCGTCGCGAGCGCCCTCGCCCGCCTGGACTGAGGCCGCCGTTCGGCGCCGGGCGGCCATCCGGCCCCCGAGCGCCCTCGCCCGCCCGGACTCGGGCCGTCCGAGCGGTTGTCCCCTCCTCCCGGCCGCCCGGCCGGGCAGTCGCGGACATCCGCTCTCCGCTCCTCTTGTCAACCACCCATCTCCCGTCGCACACGAAGGGTCGTTTCATGCCTCTGACATCCTTGGCCGTCAATATCCTGGGAGTTCTCGTATTCCTCGCAGCAGGATGGCTGTTCTCCCACGACCGCCGGAAGATCCACTGGCAGTCGGTCGGTATCCTCACCGCGCTCAACCTCGTCATCGCCTGGATCCTCACGAGCTTCTCGTGGGGCCGCGCCGCCGTTCAGGGCGCGGCGGCGGGCTTCAACGAGCTCGTCTCGGTGGCGTGGAAGGGCATCAACTTCGCCCTGGCCAACTGGGTCGGCGCCGAGGGCGTGGATCCCAAGCCCGTGAACTTCATCGTCAGCGCGCTGCTGCCGATCCTCCTGGTCGTCCCCGTCTTCGACATCCTCACCTACATCGGTTTCCTGCCGTGGGTCATCAAGTGGATCGGACGCGGCCTGAGCATCATCACCCGCCAGCCCAGGTTCGAGGCCTTCTACTCGATCGAGATGATGTTCCTGGGCAACACGGAGGCCCTGGCCGTCTCCAAGCTCCAGATGCAGAAGATGAGTCCGGCGCGCAACGTCGTCATCGCCATGATGTCGATGAGCTGCGTGACCGCGTCGATCCTCGCCGCCTACATCCAGATGGTCCCCGCCGAGTTCGTCCTGACGGCGGTGCCCATCAACTGCCTCAACGCTCTCATCGTCACCAGCATGCTCTACCCGGTGGACGTCCCGCCCGAGGAGGACGTCATCGTCGCCTACGAGAGCGAGGCCGAGGCCGTCCCGGTCGCCGCCGGCTCCGCGGCGGGCTCCGCCGTCGAGGGCGACGACGCCGGGGCCGCAGGCTCCGAGACGGGCTCCGGGGAGAGGGCCGGCGAGGCCGTCGTCGAGGGCGCCGACTCCGAGGAGGCCTCCTCCACCGCCGACTCCGAGGACGAGAAGCGGGACAAGGCCCACTCGGGCGGGTTCAGCGGCCTGGTCGCCAATGTCCTCAAGAAGGATCGCGGCAGGCCCGCCAAGGAGCCCTTCTTCTCCTTCCTCGGCGACTCCATCCTCGGCGCGGGCAAGCTCGTGCTCATCATCACCGCCAACGTCATCACCTTCGTCGCCCTGGCCGCCCTCATCGACAAGATCCTCGGCGCCATCTGGGCCCCGCTCTCCCTGGAGTCGATCCTCGGCGTCATCATGTTCGTGCCCGCCATGCTCCTCGGGCTGGACCCGTCGACCGGCTGGGGCATGTCGCAGATCATGGGGCTCAAGCTCGTCACCAACGAGTTCGTCGCCATGGGGCAGGTCACCTCCGAGATCACGGGCTACGCCCGCCACTACCAGGCCGTCCTGACCGTCTTCCTCACGTCCTTCGCGAACTTCGGCACGCTCGGCATGATCATCGGCTGCTTCAAGGGACTCGTCGACAAGGAGCGCAACGACCTGGTCGCCAAGAACGTCGGCCGCATGCTCCTGTCCGGGATCCTCGTGTCCCTGATGTCCGCCGGCATCGTCGGCATCTTCGTCTGGTGAGTGAAGGAAGAGAAGGAGAAACACCCATGAGCAGGAAACTCATCCTCGATCTGGACACCGGCATCGACGACGCCCTCGCGATCGCCTACGCGCTCGGCAGCCCCGAGGCGGAGCTCATCGGCATCACCGCCACATACGGCAACGTCCTCATGGAGGACTCGGTGCGCAATTCCCTGGCGGTCCTCGACATCCTCGGCGCCTCCTCGGTGCCGGTGCACCCGGGCCTGCCCCACTCCAGCACCACCGAGGACTTCTCCGTCCAGGAGATCTCCGCCTTCATCCACGGCCGCAACGGGGTGGGCGAGGTCGACATCGCCCCCTCCCCCCGGAGCGCCGAGGCGACCGGTGCCGTCGATTTCATCATCGAGGCCTCGCACCGGTACGGCGACGAGCTCGTCTACGTCCCCACCGGGCCGCTGACCAACCTTGCCGCCGCCCTGGAGAAGGACCCGGGTCTGGCCGGGCGCCTCAGGGTCGTCCTCATGGGCGGCGCCCTGTCCGTCTCCGGGAACGTCAGCCCCTGGGCCGAGGCCAATATCAGTCAGGATCCCGACGCCGCCGACGCCGTGCTCCGCTCCGGCATCGACGCCACCATGATCGGCCTCGACGTGACCCTGCAGACCCTGCTCACCCGCGAGCAGACGCGCCGCTGGCGCGAGCTGGGCACGCCGGCAGGCGCATTCCTGGCCGACATGACCGACTACTACATCAAGGCCTACGAGACGACCGCCCCCGGACTCGGCGGGTGCGGCCTGCACGACCCGCTCGCCGTTGGCGTCGCCATTGATCCCACCCTCGTCACCGCCTTCCCCGTCAACCTCCAGGTCGACGTCGAGGGCCCGACGCGCGGGCGGACCATCGGGGACGTCACCCGTCTCAACGACCCGCGCAAGACCAGTCGCGCCGCCCTCGACGTCGACGTCGATCGCTTCCTGGAGGAGTTCATGTCCCGGATCACCTCGCGGCTCCGGGCGCGCTGACCCTCGGGCGCGTCGGCGCCCCTCCTGCGTGCGGGGCGCCGCGGACATGCCCGCGGCGCCCCGCACGCTTCGGCGTGGCTCGGAGCGGCTCGGCGCAGGTCGCTGCACCTCGATTCAGTGCGTCGAGGTGAGCCTTCTCGCGCGAGAGTGACATTTTTGCGCGAGTCGGACGGCGTCGTCGTCGGACTCGCGCCGAAAAGCCCGACTCGTGACTCAGGCGGCCGGGTACGGCGTCGTCGGACCGATCTCGGTGCGGAACTGAACCGATCTCGGCGGAAGGGGAGGCGGAGAGTCCGGCGCCGTGCAGGAACGCGCAGGAAGGAGATTGCCGGTCGGCACGCAATCGAAGTTGAGGCTATAGAGCATCCATGCCGAGCAGGCTCCTGCCGATCATGTCCCGAAGAGCACCGAGGTTCGCACCCATCACGGCGCCAGCGCGTGAGTCCCGGAAGCATCGTTCGAGGGGATTTCGACGCAGGAAACCATGCCCGCCGCACACATCCATCGCGCTGTCGGCCACCGATAGCGCAGCAGTATTGGCGACCAGCTTCGCCATATTGACAGACTGGAGAGAATTCAGCGGATCGTGATCCGAGTCCTGCGCCGCGTGCCGGACAGCCAGACGGGCGCAGTGGAGAGTAGCGGCTGCATCCGCAATTTTAGCTCTCACGGACTGATATCCCGCGAGAGAATGTCCCTTGTCGACATGAACCCTGCGGGTGATGTGAGCGAGCGCGTAGTCGAAAGCGTTCTGGGCGAGACCTATCGAGGTTGCCGCAAGACCCAGCATCAGTGTGGGGATACCGACGGCCAAAAGGGGCATGGCGCCCGTCCGTCCTTCGAGGAGCGAGGATTCATCAACATTCGTATTGAGATGAAGAGTGTTGGCCTGGTTGGCTCGCATCCCGAGGCCGTCCCAATCATGATCCACGGTGATACCGTCTTGAGCCGCGTCGAGGACCACAAGCGTCTGTGACTTCAAGAACTCCCCGACTCCCGATTCACCATTAACCAGGTAGTGGTCGGCATAACCTGCGCCGGTGCAGAAGGATTTAACTCCCTGCACAGAGAATCTACCGCCGTCTGAGGGTCGTACCGTGACGGTCGGTGCGAGAATATTGCCGCCGATCCCCGGCTCGGAGAATGCCCAGGCAACGAGATGCCCGTCATTGACGACGCCGCGAACAATCTCCCGAGCTCGGTTCGAGTCTACGGACGATATAACCTGCGTGGCTCCGCAGTGCATTGCGTAAACGAGTGCGGTCGACCCGCATGCCCTGGCAAGATTCTCGATCACTTCGACATATGTGCTCAAGGTGCCTCCGCATCCGCCGAGGCTCTCGTGAATGAGAAGCGATGTGAGGCCGGCCGAGTGCAGTTCGGCAATGTTATCGGACGGGAACTCCGTCGACCGGTCGTAGTTGGCTGCGCGAGGCGCGAGGTACTTTTCCGCGACGAAAGCGGCTCTCTCGATGGGTGTACGCCTATGAATCTGCGAGGTGCTCACGATCTCAATCCTTGGAACTGTCTCCGGTGGCAATAATAGAGGTTCCCTGTGGGGACGGCACTCCGGTGCCCCAGGCGAATGGCTCGGTCTCCATGGGAATCATTGCAAATCTCATGATGGTGCTCAGCATATACATGGATTCACTGGTCATCATCCCTTCTTTTCATGCGTCTCCTTCTGAGGACGTAAAATACCGTCCTCAAGAACCAGCACGCGATCCGCCTCGTCCGCGAGTCTCGTGTCGTGGGTGACGATCACGGCGCCGGCTCCGGTAGCGCCTGCGGCCCGGGCTATCTGCTCCGCTACTATTTTTCCCGCTCGTGAGTCCAAATTGGCGGTGGGTTCATCGGCGAGGAGAAGACTGGGCGACGAGACCATCGCCCGCGCGATTGACACTCGTTGCCGCTCTCCCCCCGACATCATCATCGGAAGGCTGCCCGCCTTATGGCCGAGACCGAGTGATGACAGCAGACCGAGCGCCCTGCTCTCGGCGTAGCGGCGCTTTACGCCAGCGTAGCGGAGCGGTAGGGACACGTTCTGCACAGCGTTGAGGGAGGGAATCAAGTTAAACTGCTGGAAGACGAAACCGATATGAAGCAGGCGATGACGGGCTCGCCCGACCTCGTTCAGTTCGGATCCGTTGATGCCGCCGATCGTAATGGTTCCAGAGGACGGAGACAGAAGAAGGCCCATCGCTAGCAGTGCCGTTGTCTTGCCGCCGCCGGACGGCCCCACAATCAGGATCACCTCGCTCGGCCGCACGAGTAGATCGAACTGACGGACGGCCTCGACTCGTGCGGGTCCGGAGCCGTAGTAGTGCTGTAGCCCTTCAACGCGCAGAACCTGATCATCACTGCGTCGGACGAGCGGCATTCCGCACCGTGAGCACCTCTCCTCGTGGCGATTTCGCCCCCCTGATGATGGAGGAGCTGTTAGAGCTCCGCATACAATGCAATTGGTCATATGATGTCCCGTCGAAGACCTATTCGTGGCGTTCAATCCTCTTCAGCCTCTGAAAGCAGCTGCCGGATCCAGGCCCGACACCCTGCGGACAGGAATGATTGAGCCGATAATCGCCATCGCCGCTGAGCCTGCGGCCATGGTTGCGACCAATCCCGGAGGGATCCATATGCTCACGTCGCCGACCCTGCCAGCGAGAAACACTTGAATTCCGTAGGTGATGGCGACTCCGGCAATATATCCCAGGACTGCAAGAATCAGGGCCTGTGCGATGACGGTTAAATACAGCTGACGCGGTCGAGCGCCGATGGCGCGAAGAATTCCGAACTCCCGCATCTGTTCCGCCGTCATACTGAGAATTGTCAGGGTGACTAGGGCAAGGCCGACGAACACGCCAATCACGATCATCGCCATGAGGGGGCGTCCGACCATCGATTTCACAATCGCTCGTGAGTTATCCGCGAAGTCTGCTGACGTAAGCACCTCGGCATCGGGGATCTCTGCGGAAATCTCATCCCGTAAGCGCTCGGCGGAGACTCCATGCCGCGGCGTGACCACAGCATAGGACATTCGTCCCCCGGCCTTGAGCTGTTCAGCCGCGTCTTCCATCGTGATGAAGACGTAGAAGTTTCCTACGGCGGCCGTGTCCTCGGACAGGCCGACGACTGTGAATTCTCCATTGATGAGTGTCACCTCGTCTCCGACGTGAATTCCGTTCTTCTTCGCAAGCACAGAGTCCATAACGGTCTCGCCAGGTTGCTGAACGTTGCGGCCCTCGGAAAGCTTCCACGGACCGACCACGGTATCGTTGGGGTCGCATCCCACCAGGTAATATGCGGTCAGCATTCCATCGTGCGAGAATGATGATGGGACGCCGAGAATCGGACTCGCGGACTCGACATCTGGAACTGTCTTCACATCGTCTACGACCGTCTTGTCCAGCCAGGACACGGCCCGAAACATCTGATCGACTCCGGGCTGAGCAACCCATACCCGATCGTCGGTGTGATCGATGTATGTCGTGACGCTCTGCAGGGTTCCGAGGTAGATGCCGGACATGACCAGCACAAGGACGACCGCGAAGGTGACGCCGGTCAGTGAGATGATAAATCGCAGTCGCTCAACCAGTAGGTTCCTGAGAGCGATGAGCATGGGAGCCTCCATCAATGGGTTTATATCCGACTCAGGGATCCTGCCGCTCTCAGCAAGGCCTCGGCGGCGGTCCTCAATGCTTCTAAAGCGCGATCGATGGACTCCGATGAAATGGTGCAGTCGAAGGACGCCCTGATCGCAGAATTGGATTCTCGGCGTGACAAGCCGAGCGCGGTGAGGACATGCGAGGGTCGTGCCTCGCCCCGGTTGTGACATGCCGCGCCCGTTCCGACACTCACTCCGAGGGAATCCAGCATATCCGCCACAGCATCACCCCGTAGCCCGCGCATCAAGAGACTGGAAATCTGCGGAATGGTGGATGAAATCACCGTTGGCCGCACAAGTTCGAGCATGTCCTCTATTCCCCTGTCCCATCTCGCGCGTCTATCGGCCATCCGTTTCATGCCTTCGGCTGTGAGGTCGAGTTCAAGGCACTCCTTCGCAGCCGCCGCCATAGCCACGGCTCCCGCAACGTCCTCAGTACCTGCACGGCGACCCCCTTCGTGAGTGGCTCCGCAGACAGGTGGCGTGATATCGATGCCGGGAGCCAGCCTCAGCGCACCGGTCCCCTTGCTCCCGCCGAATTTGTGAGCAGACACCGTGAGAAGGTCCGCTTCGAGATTATCTAGGGGTATCTTGCCCGCGGTTTGAACGGCGTCGACGAGCAGCCGGGCCGAGGTTCGGCTCACGATCTCACGGGCCTCCGCGACGGGTTGAACGACACCCGTTTCATTGTTGGCGTGCTGGACGCACGCCAATCGCGTATCGGGGCGCAGGGCGTCATGAAAGGCATCCAGATCGAGGGTTCCATCTCGATGGACAGAAACGATGGTGACCTGCGCTCCCAGCTTTTGCGCGGTGCTGATCGCCCCGAGTACGGCTGAGTGCTCAATCGCGGTTGCAACGACGTGCGCTCCTTCGAAAATAGGTCCGAGTGTTCCCAGGATACCCAGGATGATCGCCTCGGAACCGCCGCTGGTGAAGACGACCTCGTGACCGCGTCCTCCCAGGAATGTCTTCATTACTTCTCGGGAATTCTCAAGGAGCTCTCGGGACAGAACTCCGTCCTGGTGTCGGCTGGAGGGGTTGCCAACCTGTTCTTGCGCACGATTCCACGCTTCCTTTGCGCGCGGGCGCAGAGGGGCGCTCGCGGCGTGGTCGAGATATATGCGATCGTTAACGCGCGGGAATCGGAGTGTCATCGTCCAGTACTCCGTTTCGATAGTTCTTCGCCAACCGCCTCACCAGTTCCGCTCCGAGTTGCCCAACGTGCTGTTGCTCGGGCTTGAGACCGCCCATCAGTTTTGCGATGTCCTCTGGTGACACGCTTTCGCAGCGTCTCAGGTCCCAACCCGGTAGTTCGGCAGTCAGGATGCTTCCCAGTGCGAGAGAGGTGGCGCAGCCGCGAGCCTCGAAGCGTGCTTTCGTTACTCTTCCGCTGTCGATTCTCGCGCTTAGAAGAATCTGGTCCCCGCATACCGGGCTTCCGATGAACGCCTGTGAGTCGGGAGCGCTCAGTCGGCCGATTCCTTTTGGAGAGGAGAAGTGTTCGATGATGATGTCGCTGAACCTATTCACGATGGTTATCCACTGATTCTAGCGAGGAAAGGTGCAGGAGGCGGTGGCCTCGTCGTCAAGATAGCGTTCGATGCTCACGGCGCAGCATCCGATCTCGGCCCCCTCTCTGCGTCTCCGGAAGGTCACCACTTGGCCGGTTCTGCCGCAACCGCACTCGCCGAATTCGACACTCCCGACGTCGTCGGAGAGGAGGAAGCCGGGATAACTGGTATTCAGCGGATCGAGTATCGCGATGCTGCCGTCGACGCCGTTCGGCAGCGCCTGTGTCGGATCGTTCATGTCTCGGACGGAGACGTAGCACCACGGTGGGACGTGCTTGCGGTGGTACGGGCATTCGACTGCGAGCATGTTGGACTCGATCATTCCGTACATATCCCTCATGTTCCCGGGGTCAATGCCGAGGAGGGAGTGACAACGTGCTCGGAATTCTTCCTGTTGAATCGACTCGCCCGTGTAGCGCTTCCACCCGCCGAGCGTTAGGATCACGCTGTCTGGGTCGAGCCTGAGGTCTATGCTCTTAGATTCAAGATGGCGAAGGAGCCGGGCTACGAGAAATGGCGGCCCAATGATATGACGCGTCATCCTCCCCTTCTCGTGGCGTATGAGATCCGCTGCGGCCCCGGGGTCGAAAGTGTAGTTCTCGACAAGATTGAGTCTTTTGTCGAAAATACCATTGAGGATATTGAATACCTTGACCATTCCCATTTCCGGGGCCTCCGCCGTCGATGGGCTCAGAAAGATTCCGGTGCCACCTGACAGGCCCAGGAACTCTCGATAGATGCCCGTAACGGCCAGCAGGACTCGTGTGAGGGTCCTACCGTCCCTTCGGGCTACGGATGGTATCCCGCTGGTGCCCGTTGAACGGATTTCATTTTCTATCTCGGAAAGGGGGCACGTGAGCAGAAGGTGCGCATCGGGGCGTTTGAACATACTGACCGGTATCAGGGGGATCCTTCGGAAGTCGCCGATGTCGGCGATCGCACTGGGATCCAGGTCGATGGCGTCGCACTGGGCTTTGAAGAATCCGTTACGGTTCGCGTGCTCCATGGCGGATTTCCGTATTGCCTCAACAAGAGAGGAGGACCAGCATTCTGCTGACTGCCGATAGGTTTTTGCGGGGTCGCCGAGCATCTCGTTCAGGGAGTGCATCAGGGTTTCAACTTTCATGTGCCTCACGAAACTTGCAAGGTTATTCTTGCCTAAGTTGATAATGGTTGTCAACCGTCGATCTCGAAGTTTGACATTGGGTCAACTGGCAAGACGGTTGCTAGGTGTCGTCGACCGGGGCTTGCCCGGTACGCCGGGCTGGAGAGCGCCGTGACGCGTCATGTCCGGGGGGCGAACCGGCATTGCCGGAGGCGGGCTCTTGCCGCCGGACCGATCTCGGTGCGGAACTGAACCGATCTCGGCGAGGGAAAGCGGCGGAGGGCTCAGCGGGCGGCGGGCGGATGGGCCTCCAGGTCGACCAGCGGCAGCTGCACGGCGCCGGGGTGCTCGGCGTCGTGCAGGACGGTCAGGCGGACGGGGGATCCGCCCGCCGGGCGGGCGACGGCGTAGCGGGGCCAGTCCGAGCCGGCGAGGTCCACGCGCAGACGGTGGCCGGCCGGGACGTGCACCCCGGTGGCCCACATATCGACCTCGACCTCGACGGGCTTACTCGGGACGAGTGGATCGCGGCGATCCGGGCCGCCACGCGCGGACAGGCGCAGCGCCCCGTCGGTGAGCAGGACCGAGGTGCCGTCCGGCAGGACCTCGGTGAGGCGGGCGTGCAGGTGGGCGTCCTCGGCGTCGGCCGCGACCCAGGCGCGCAGGCGCACCGGGCCGAGCACGGTGACCGCCTCGGCGAGGACGGGACCGGTGAAGACGACGACGTCGTCGCGCGCCTCGACGCCGCGCTGGTCGTGCGGACCCGCGTTCTCGGCCGGTCCCATGAGCATCTGGCCGCCCTCGGTGGGCACGGGGCCGCCCGGGTCGTGAGTCCAGGACGTGGCTCCGGCGGCGGGCCGGTCGTCCCCGGGCGCCAGGAGGGCGTTGCCGTCGGCGAGGCGCCAGGAGGTGATGACGGCGTCCGGCGCGGGCCAGGCGGGCAGGTCGATCCAGCGGTCGGCCCCCATGATGTAGACGCGCACCGGTTCCCGGGGCAGGCGGGCGGCGGCCTCCGCGTCCCCGAGGGAGGCCTTCCAGACGTCCAGGGTCAGCTCGCCCAGGCCCAGCTCGCGCGTTCCGCCCCCGGGGAAGGCGCGTCCGGCGAGACGGCCGTCGAAGGTCAGATGGGTCCACGGCCCGATGACGAGACGCTGGCGGCCTCCGGCCGATCCCGAGGCCATGGCCTCGTAGTTGCGCAGGGTCCCGCCGAGGAACAGGTCGTACCAGCCCGCCACGTGGAGGGCCGGCACGTCGAGGCCGGCGAGGCCCTCCCACGGGTAGGAGACGGACTCCCAGTAGTCGTCGTGCAGCGGGTGCTCCACCCAGTCGGTGACGTGCGCCCCGGCGGTGTGCGCCAGGGCCAGCGCCCGGGCGGCGGACGCGATGCCGACCCGCTCCAGGTAGGGGGTGAACGCCTCCACCGGCTCGGGCAGGACATCCTGGGGCGCGTCCTCCTCCTTGTCGTGCGCAAGGCCGGTGCGCACCTGCTGGCGGGCCCACTCGTAGGAGGGGCCCTCCAGGAGGATGCCGCCGCGCATGGCGAGATCGCCGTCGTAGGTCGAGGGGGCGACCCAGGGCGCCATGGCGGCCAGGTGCTCGGTGGAGGCCAGGGCCGCCGTCAGCTGGGTCGTGGACAGGTACGACTGGCCGAAGGTCAGGACGTCTCCGTCGCACCACGGCAGGGTCGCCAGGGCCTCGCGGGTGGCGACGCCGTCGGAGGCCTCATCGGCGTGGAAGCGGAAGCGGCCTCCGGAGATGTCCGTGCCCCGGCAGGCCTGGACGACGACCGCGAAGCCCTCCTCGATCGCCCGGTCCAGGCCCACCCAGGTCTGCATGCCGAGGACCGCCGCCATGAGGCCGGGGGCGGCCGGATCGGCGCCCACGGCCTCGGCGAGCATGGGCCGCCACTGCCCGAGGTAGGGGCAGCGGGCGAGCAGGACGGGATGGGCGTCATCGTCGTCCGGGCGCACGACGTCGGCGCGCAGGACCGTGCCGTCCGTCATGGGGAGGGGGAGGACCTCGTGGACGGCGTGCGAGGCCGGGCCGTCCGGAACGGGCAGCACGAGGGCCGCGCGGACGGCGTCGGGGACGGCGGGAGCATCGGGGGTGGACTGGGCGGACTGATCGGCCATCGGAATCGTGCTCCTTCCGGGACGTGCGCGAGCCGCTTGCCGCATGGGCGCGACGTCGCGATGCGCGCGGCGCGCATACGGCCGGTATAGCAGGTTCCGCCGGCGCGGGGCCGTACGTCCCGGAACCACCGAGTCCGGTCGCGCCCGGGCCTCCGTGATCCTGCGGGTCCGAGAAAGGCCGGCGGCGCGCCGGGCCCGGGGCGCGCTCGGGCCTCCGGCGGATCCTTGAGGCGGAGACGCAGGTCCTGATCGGGCCGGTGTGGCGGACGGGGCCTGCGGCGGGGCCGTGAGGCGGAGACCCGAACGAACCGCCGGGCCCGGGGCGCGCTCAGGCCTCCAGGTGGTGGCGGCCGTGGCCGAGCAGGATCGGCTCGGCCGGCGACTCGCCCTCGCGGCTCGGCAGTGCGACTCGCGCCGTGGCCCCCACCGGCACGACGACGTCCAGGCTCAGGCGCCCGTCGTCGTCGAGCCTCCAGGCCGAGGCCGCCCAGCCGCGGGGCGTGCGGTGGACGGACTCGGCCGCGCTCAGCCCGCCGCCGGGGACCGGGGCGATGTCGATGATCCGGTAGCCGGGTGCGGCGGGTGCCAGGCCGCCGACCGTCCGCTGCAGCCATGCGGCCACGGCCCCCAGGGCGTAGTGGTTGAAGCTCGTCATACCGCCGGGGTTGATCGAGCCGTCGGGGAGCATGGAGTCCCAGCGCTCCCACGTCGTCGTCGCCCCCATGGTCACCGCGTACAGCCAGGAGGGGCAGGAGGTCCGGGTCAGCAGCCGGTAGGCGGCCTCCGCGTGGCCGGTCGCGGACAGTGCCGCGGTGAGGACGGGCGTGCCCGCGAAGCCGGTGGCGACGTGGCCTCCCGCCGCGTCCACCAGGTCGGCCAGGTGCTGGCCCGCCGAGGCGCGGCGCTCCTCGTCCCCGCACAGGTCGAAGGCGATGGCCAGGGCGTAGGCGCACTGGGAGTGCGAGGTCATGCGGCCCGTGCCGTCGGTGAAGCGCTCCCGGAAGGCCTCGCCGACGGCGTCGGCCAGCTTGCCGTAGCGCGCGGCGTCGGCCGTCTCGCCGAGCTCGGCCGCCCAGCGGGCGACGATGCGAGCGGAGTGGGAGAAGAATGCCGTGGCCACCAGGTGGGGATCGGTCATGGCCAGCATGGGGTTGTCCGGCGGGGCCGAGGGGTCGAGCCAGTCGCCCAGCTGGAGGCCGGAGTCCCACACGTGGTCCGCCCCGGCCAGGGAGTCCACCAGATCGACCCAGGCGCGCGCCGACTCGTACTGGGCGGCGAGCAGACCCCGGTCGCCGGTGGCCAGGTACAGCTCCCAGGGCACCACCGCGGCGGCGTCGCCCCACACGGCCGCGGGCCGCGGCGGCGTCCAGAAGCCGCCCGGGATGACGGGCACGTACCACGGCACGGTGCCGTGGGCCTCCTGCTCGATGGCCAGGTCGGTCAGCCAGGAGGAGAGCATGCCCGTGCAGCCGTAGTGGAAGGCGGCGGTCGGGGTGAATGCCTGGATGTCGCCGGTCCAGCCCAGGCGCTCGTCGCGCTGGGGGCAGTCGGTGGGGATGGACACGAAGTTGTCGCGCATCGACCAGCGCGAGTTCTCGTGCAGGCGGGTCACGCGCTCGTCGGAGCAGGAGAAGGCGCCCAGGCGCTCCATGTCGGTGTGGATGACGACGGCGCGCACCGCTCCGTCCGCGATCGCCTCGGCGGCGGCCCGGGCGCCCCCGGGCCAGCCGGTGACGTCGGCGTAGCGGAAGCCGTGAATGGTGAAGGCCGGTTCCCACTCCTCGACGCCGTCGCCGGCGAGGGTGCAGGTGTCGGTCGCGGCGGCATCGCGCAGGGGGCGGGTGCCCAGCACCCCGTCCTCCAGGACCTCGGCGTGGCGCAGTTCGATGGTGGTGCCGGCGGGGCCGGACACGCGGATGCGCAGGCGGCCGGAGATGTTCTGCCCGAAGTCGATGAGCGCCCGCTCGGGGGAGGTCTCGATCTCGCCCTCGCCCAGGTGCATGACCCGGCGCTCCTGAACGGTGACGGCGACCGGATCGAGGATCTGCGCGGCGCGCACGGGCGCGTCGGCAGGCATGACCAGTCGCTCGGCGTCGGAGGCGCCGACGGCGACCGGGGACCAGGTCGAGTCGTCGAAGTCGGGGGAGGACCAGCCGGGGGTGGCCCGGCGGGCGTCGACGGTCTCGCCCTCGTACAGGCCGGTGAAGAGGATCTCGCCCGCGCCTGCTCGCCAGGACGCGTCGGTGACGATCGTCGAGCGGGAGCCGTCGGCGTGGGTGAGCTCGAGCTGGATGATGGCGGCGACGTCCTCGCCGTAGAGGTTTCGGTACCCGCCGTCGAAGCCGATGCGGCCGCGGTACCAGCCGTCGGCCAGCTGGGCGCCCAGGGCGTGACGGCCGACGCCGTCCCCGGGAGAGGCGGGGGCGCCGTCGGTGTTCGGGTCATTGGACGCGCCGGCCGGAGCGTCGGGTGCGCCGCCGGGGCCGTCGGGGCGGGTTCCCGTACTGCGGGGCCCGGTTCCCGTGCCGCCGGAAGAGGTCAGGAGCGTCTCGGTGACGTCGTAGGCGCGGGCCACGAGCCGCTTGCCGTAGACGGTCCAGCCGGGGACGAGCTCGTCGTCGCCGATGCGAACGCCGTCGAGTTCGGCGCGGATGAGGCCGTGGGCGCTGACGTAGGCGCGAGCGGCGACGACCGGGGAGGCCACCTCGAACTCGCCGCGGACCCGTGGCGGTCGGCGGTCGGCGCCGGGATTCTCCGGCCAGGCGGGCCCCACGGGGAGAGCCTGCCAGTCCTCGGGGGACAGGAGGCCGGTCTCGTAGACGACCGGGGCGGACCAATCGGTGGTGGTCGCGACCGTGGCGGGGGCGGCCGGGGCGTTGGGGGAGGTGGAGCCGGGCGTGGGGGAGCCGGGTGCGTCGTCGTCGCTCTTGCCGATCCGGCCGCTCACGCGCACTCGCAGGGCGACGCGCTCGCGGGAGATGAGCGGCGCGGCGGGCCAGGCGACCAGGACGCCGTCGGCGGCGGCCAGGGGGAGGCGCTCGGGTGCGGCGAGCGGAGCGCCCGCCAGGTCGGTGCGGGTGATCTCGAGCTCAGCGGAGGTCGCCGTCCAACCGGTCGGGGCGGAGGCGATCTCCCAGGAGATGCGCGGCGTCGGGGAGCTGCCGCCCAGGATGTCGCCGGGCAGGTACTGCTCGAGGCGGAGGTGGCTGGGGTCGGCGAGGTCCCCGAGGGGGTCGGGCAAGCCCGCGGCGGTGATCTCGGGCTCGGGGGAGGCTGATCGAATGGTCGTGAGGGTGGTGCGCTGGGCGTCGGGGCGGGTGTCCACGGTGGCCTCCGGAAGCTCGCTGCTCGTCATTGAAACGACTCAACGATAAGTTCTCCGGGCGAGTGCGGTCAATGGCCTGGCCTGTTCGCGCGGTCGTACGTGAGATCGCGCGGTCGTACCCAGATCCATGCGGTCGTACCTTAGGGCCTCTCTAAGGTACGACCGGGCGCTGCGGGGTACGACCGTGCGGAATTGCAGTGATCTCCAGACGATCCCCATGAGAACTGAAGAACTCGCCTTGCTTCTGGAGAGCGCGGTGAGGAAGGGCCGGACGATGCAGTGCGACCCGGTCGCCCGGTCCCGTCGGTGTTCTGGTCCTGACGGCGTCGCGCAATGGTGCGTCGGGCGCGCCTTAGTAGCCGGCGTTCCAGTGTGAGCGTGCATGCGGCTCCGGCCAGGACCAGGCGCGGAGCGACAACCCGGTCCTTCGTGGGCGCCATCGGATGACGGCCTTGTCGAATGATGCGCGCTGGACGAACAAGGTTCATCGGCATATAGAAGAAGGCTCTCGGTCGCCGCCGAGGCCGTCCTCGCCGAGTCGGGATCCTCGGCGCGAGCGGGCGCCGTCGGACCGATCTCGAACTGGAACTGGACCGATCTCGAGCCGGAACCGGACCGATCTCGGCGAAGGGGGAGAGAGTGGGTCCGCCCGCCCCCGTCTCGATGGCGGAGGCTCTGCCGCGTGGAAATTCAGCCGCGTTGTGCGGCGGGCGGCTCGACGGCCCCGGGCGCGACCTCCTCGATGGCCGCCGTCAGCACGGCCGCCGCCTGCTCCATGCCGGGAATGAAGCCGTACATGGTGGCGGCCCCCGGCACGACGCGGGCGGTCGAGCCCAGCTCGTGGGTCAGGAACCCCATGAGAGCGGCCGCGGGATCCTTCGCGTAGGCCGGGTGCGTGCCCGCCACCGCCTCGACGACGCGTCCCCAGGCGCGCCGGTCGTCGATGAGGTCGCGCACGGTGAGGATCCCGCGCCGCTCGGCCCCCGGACCCCCTGCGTCTTCGATCCCGAGCCCTCCCGCGGGCGCGCTCACCGTCCGCTCGTGCAGGCCATGGCCCACCGTCTCGAGATCACCGCCCGGCAGCACGAGCTCCGCCGTCGCCCCCACGGGCACCCTCACCCGCACGCGCAGGCGGTCGCCGTCGAGCTCCCAGGAGACGCTCGCCACCCCGAGCGGCAGCCGCCGCACGACGCTCGCCGAGGCGAATCCATGACCCGCCAGTGGCGCCACCCGCAGGGCGCGGCCCCCGGCGCCCACGACGTCGAGCCCCGCGATGGCGGTCAGCAGCCACTGGGAGACGGCGCCGAAGGCGTAGTGGTTGAAGCTCGTCATCTCCCCGGGGTTGATCGAGCCGTCGGGGAGCATGGAGTCCCAGCGCTCCCAGATGGTGGTCGCCCCCATCGTGACGGGGTACAGCCAGCTCGGGCACTCCTCCTCCAGCACCAGGCGCGCGGCCGTGGCCGCCTGCCCGCCCTTGACCAGGGCCCCGGGCACGAGCGGGGTGCCGACGAAACCGGTGGAGATGCGGAAGCAGCGCAGGCGCACCAGGTCGGCGAGCCGGGCCCCGGCGCCGGCGATCCGCCGGGGCGTGTCGAGCAGGTCCCAGGCCAGCGCCTGGGCGTAGACGGTCGCGCAGTCGGACAGGATGAGGCCGTCGGCCGTGACGTAGGCGTCCAGGTAGGCGGCGCGGACGCTCGCGGCCAGGGCCTCGTAGCGGGCCGCGCGCTCATCCTCCCCCAGGACCGCCAGGGCGCGGGCGGTGATGCCGGCGCTGCGGGCGAAGTAGGCGGTGGCGACGACGTCGGGGTCCGCCTTGGCGGCCCCCGGGTTCTCGGGCGGGGCGTCGGGGTCGAGCCAGTCCCCGAACTGGAAGCCGCCGCGCCACAGGTGCGAGGGCCCCGCCACGGAATCGACGCCATCGACGAAGCGGGCCATGGCGTCCACGGCCCCGGCGAGGACGGAGGCGTCGCCGGTGGCCTCGTAGACCGCCCACGGCACCAGCGCGATCGCGTCGCCCCAGGCGCTCGTCAGCCTGGTGCCGCCCAGGACGTCGGGGGAGACGACGGGCAGGGCGCCGTCGGGCGACTGCGCGGCGGCCAGGTCCCTCGCCCAGGAGGTCAGGAGGCCCGCCGCGTCGTACAGGGACAGGGCGGTGGGGGCGAAGACGCCGATGTCGCCGGTCCACCCCAGGCGCTCGTCGCGTTGCGGGCAGTCCGTGGGCACGGTGATGAAGTTGCCGATCGTGGACCAGCGCGTGTTCTCAACCAGTCGGTTGACGAGGGGCTGGTCCGAGTCGAACCACGCCGTCCGCTCCATCCCCGCCGAGACGACCCGCGCGGTGAGGGCGCCCAGCAGCGCGGCGTCGTCCCCGGGGAAGCCGTCCACCTCCACGTAGCGGAAGCCGTGCTGGGTGAGCGTTGGGGCGAAGACGTCGTCGCCCCCGGACAGCGTGACCCGGTCGGTGCACTCGGCGCCGCGCAGGGGCCGACTCCCCAGCTCTCCCTCCTCGAGGACCTCGGCGTGGCGCAGAGCGATCGTGCGCCCGGCCTCGCCGCGGACGGTCAGGCGCACGTGCCCGGTGAGGTTCTGACCGAAGTCGACCACCCGCTTGCCCGAGGGCGTCGTGATCACCACGACGCCGTCGAGCTCGCCGACGACGGCGGGCAGGGGCAGGGCGGTGGGCTCCAGGGAGGCCTCGGGTAGGGGCAGGACCTTCACGGGCGCCTCGGCGTCGGGCGAGCCGAGCTCGGGCAGTCTCAGGTCGGAGGACTGGCCGTTGTAGAGATCGTTGGCGGTGATGTTGGAGGGGCGCCAGGACCAGTCGGCGTCCGTGCCGACGACGACGGCGCCCTCCCGGCCGGTCAGCTCGACCTGGGCCAGGAGCCACAGGTCCGGGCCGTAGACGCACTCGCGCATCTCCCAGGTCAGGTGACCGCGGTACCAGCCGTTGCCGAGCACAACGGCGAGCTCGTGCTCGCCCGGGGTCAGGGCGGCGGTGACGTCGTGGGTCCGGACGAGAAGGCGGTCGCGGTACTCGGTCCAGCCCGGGGCGAGCTCGTCGGTGCCGACCTTGACGCCGTCGATGCGCGCCTCGTAGACGCCGCCCGCGGTCAGGTGCAGGCGGGCCGCGGTGACGCCCGGCGGGATCGTGAGGCGGCGCACCAGGACCGGGGCGGCGTCGGTGCGCGCGTTGCCAGGGGCGCTGATGGGGCGGGCGGTCCAGTCGGAGCGCTTCAGCAGGCCGGTCTCGACGACGGCGGGGGCGGACCAGGGCGAGAGGGCGCCGTCGTCCCCGGCCACGCGCACGCGCCAGGTGACGCGCTCGCGGGAGGCCAGCGGGGCCACGGGCCAGGGGACGAACGTCGAGGCGGGGCCGTCGAGGATCGCGGTCTCGGTGGTGGTGCCCTCGGCGGTGGTGCGCACCATCTCGATCTCGGCGCGGGCCTGGGCCCAGCCCGCGGGGGCGGCGGGCACCTCCCACGACAGGGACGGCGCTGCGAGGGTGCCGCCGAGCACGTCGACGTCGGGGCGGTGGTGGTCGACGCGCAGACGGACGGGGGCGACCAGCGGGCCGACCGGGTCGGCGGACAAGGGTGCGGGCTCGGTGAGCAGCTCGATCGCCGGGATGGCGGGCATGAGGTCCTCCGGGGCGTCGTTGAACCGTTTCATGAACGGGCTGGGCTCAGATTAGGGATGTTCGTGCGGGGCGTCAATGGAGCGCCGGGGCGCCGTCGGGACGGCGGGAACGACGGTGGTTCATTGGCCGTAGGGCTCGGCCGGGGCGGCGGGATGCGGAGGCCCGTGCGGTCGTACCGGTCGTACCGGTCGTACCGGGATGCGCGCGGTCGTACCGGGGTGCGCGCGGTCGTACCTTACGACCTCTCCAACGTACGACCGCGAGTCGCGGCGTACGACCGCGCGGTATCGCGTGCGACCGTGAGCTGCGACGTACGACCGCGCGGCGCGGGGTGCGAGCGCACGACCCGATGCACGACGGCGCGACCGGTCGCGCGATTCGGGGTGCGCCCGCGTCGGACTCCGCCGACCCCGGATCGCGGGCCATCAGGTGGTCGCGGGCTGGCCCCTGGTCGCGGGTGCTCAATCCGCCCGGAGCTCCTGGGCGAATGAGCGGATGACGGCGGCCATGTCGAGGTCGCGGTCCAGGAGCCACTCGCTCTGGACTCCTTCGATGAGACAGGCGAGTCGCGTCGTGGTCAGGTCGAGGTCGAGGTCGGCCCGGAGCCTGCCCGCGGCCTGCTCCGCCGCGAGGTCGGCGCGCAGATGGGCGCGGAAGCGTCTGGCCAGGCCGACGACGTACTCATGGGCGGGGTGGTCGGGGTTGACGGCCTCGGCGCGCATGAGCGAGTCGAGCTGGATGAGGCCGGGGATCGTGGCGTTGTGCTCCATGATCATGGGCAGGGCGTCGAGCAGGCCGTGCTCGGCGAAGAGGGCGTCGCGCCACCGCGCCTCGGTCTCCTCCCGGCGGGTGAGCACCGCCTGGAGAAGGGCGTCCTTGGTGCCGAAGTGGTGGCGCAGCAGCGTGTGGCTGACCCCGACGGCCTCGGCGATCTGACGCAGGGAGAGGTTGTTGAAGCCCTGCTCGGCGAAGACCTCCATGGCGGCGTCGACGATCTCGGCGCGGCGCCGCTGGCCGTTGGCGTAGCGAGCGCGGCCGTCGGGCGGGGCCACGGCGCTGGTCGGGGCCACGGTGGAGGCGGGTGGTACGGCGCTGGTCGGTGGGGCGGCGCTGGTGGGCGGCACCGAGACGGTGTCCGCCGACGGTGTCCGCCGGCGGCCCACTCTCCGTCGCTCGTCCTCCGCGGTGGTGCCGCGATGTCCGCTCGGCATGGGGTCCTCGCCTCTTCCCGGGTCTCCGTCGGTATGTGGTCGGTGGTGCTCCGCTGGCCATCCTAATCGGCGGAAGTGCGGGGATGCGATCAGTGTAGTGATTTAAATCTCTTACAAAGTGGACAATCTATGACTACAGTGAAACGTGTCAACGGGTCCGGACTCTCCGCCGGGCCTCCGTCGTCGGCGCAGTCGCCGACCTCATCTCAAGGACGATCGATGAGCAATCCCACCGATACCCCTTCCCGGGACGGCGACGCGCCCCTCCGGGTCCTCGTCGACGAGCCCCCGGATCCCCGGGCCGCCGACGGCGAGGGCGCTCCCGCCGTCGAGCCCGAGGCTGCCGCTGGCGGGCCCGAGGCTGCCGCTGGCGAGCCCGAGAGCGACGCCGAGAGCCCCGCCGCCGTCGAGCCCGAGGACGACGCCGAGGCCATCACCCGCGTCTACGGCAGGCCCTCCCGCACCATCCCGCTGGTCCTCCTGGCGGCCGTGGGCGGGTACATCATGATGCTCACCCTGGGCACGGCCCTTCAGCTGCGGCTCTCCGCGATGGACGAGGCCACCGCCACCACCGTCTACTCGCGGATCACCACCGTGTCGGGCATCCTCATGCTCGTCGCGATCCCGTTGATCGGGGCCCTGTCGGACCGCACGACCAGCCGCTTCGGGCGCCGTCGTCCCTGGATCCTCGGCGGCTACCTCGTCAGCCTCGCCTGCATGGCCGTCATCGGCATAATGACGGGCCACCTCGTCATCGGCGCCGCCTACGTCGTGGGCATCACCGCGGCCCAGGCGGGCTTCAACGCCTACTCCGTCATCCCCGTCGAAGGCGTTCCCAACAAGATGCGCGCCCGGGTCATGGGCTTCATGGGCATGATGGGCGCGCTCGCCATGAGCGCCGGCGCGGCCATCGCGGGCAGGCTCGTCGGCACCCCCGCCCTCATGATGACCGTCCCCGTGCTGCTGGCCCTGGCCACCACCTTCCCGCTCATCCTGCTCTACAAGGATCCTCAGCGCGACAAGGACGACGTCCCGGCCCTGGACCTGGGCGGCCTGATCGGCGGCTTCTTCGTCGACCCCCGCAAGCACCCGAACTTCGGGTGGGTCTGGCTCTCCCGCTTCCTGGCCGGCGTCGCCATGACCGCCTTCCTGGCCTTCTTCGTCCTCTACCTCATCACCAACCTCCACTACTCCCCGGCCGAGGCCGGGGCCCGGGCCAGCCTGCTCTCCCTGTACTCCGCGCCCGTGTCGATCCTCCTGTTCACCGGGTCGGGCTGGCTGTCGGACAAGATGGGGCGGCGCAAGCCCTTCGTCATCGGCTCGGCCGCCGTCATGGCGCTCGCCCTCGTCATCGGCGGGCGGGCCGGCAGCTTCAACCAGTTCGTCATCGCCTGGATGGTCTTCGCCGTCGGCCAGGCCATGTACCTCACCGTCGACCTGGCCCTGTGCGCCCAGGTCCTGCCCAACGAGGCGGACACCGGCAAGGACATGGCGGTCTTCGGGCTGGCCCTCAACCTGCCCAACATCCTCGTCCCGGCCGTGGCCCCCTTCATCCTGGGCGCCGAGAACAACTACACGCTCCTGTGGGGCGTCGCGGCCGCCCTGTGCGCGCTGGGCGCCCTCGTCATCCCCCTGGTCAAGGGCGTGAAGTAGTCCGACGGCGGGACTCGGCCGGGTCGCCCGGGGCCGGCCCGGTCCCGCCGCCGTTGAGGAGCGTCGTG
>ERZ773008.693-NODE-693-length-24636-cov-20.755177_pt1 | contig 24636 bp, 25 predicted proteins | sample MGYA00580664_ERZ773008 | MGnify/ENA primary metagenome ERZ773008 (study PRJEB29015, sample SAMEA2738016) | human oral metagenome | biome: human oral; feature: human-associated habitat; material: dental | place: China | collected 2048 ... | reverse complement strand
TCACAGCCGAGGTGGCTGACTATCTGGTAAAAACTTTGGAAGGATTGGGCTATGAACCCGTCCGGACCAATAAAGGTGGTGTCCATGTCGTGGTTAAAGGAGAAAATGATGCCCACCATCGGGTAGTGACTGCCCATGTGGATACATTGGGGGCTATTGTTCGGGCTATTAAGTCTGATGGTCGTCTTAAGCTGGATCGGATTGGCGGCTTTCCTTGGAACATGATTGAAGGAGAAAACTGCTTAGTCCATGTGGCTAGCAGTGGCAGGACCGTCAATGGGACTATCTTAGTTCACCAGACTTCTTGTCATGTCTACAAGGATGCTGGGACAGTTGAACGTACTCAGGACAATATGGAAGTTCGTTTGGATGAAAAGGTGACAAGTGAGAAAGAAACACGTGATTTAGGAATTGAAGTCGGTGATTTTATTTCTTTTGATCCTCGAACAACCGTCACCGAGTCAGGCTTTATCAAGTCCCGCTTTCTAGATGACAAAGTCAGCGCAGCTATTTTGCTCAATCTTTTGCGTGTCTATAAAGAAGAAAATATTCAGCTGCCAGTGACGACTCATTTTGCGTTCAGCGTCTTTGAAGAAGTCGGCCATGGGGCTAATTCCAGTCTACCAGATCAAGCGGTAGAGTATCTGGCAGTTGATATGGGCGCTATGGGTGACGACCAGCAGACAGATGAGTATACGGTTTCCATCTGTGTCAAGGATGCTTCAGGCCCTTATCACTATGAATTCCGCCAGCATTTGGTAAATTTAGCCAAGGAGCAGGACATTCCTTACAAACTGGACATCTATCCATTTTACGGATCAGACGCCTCTGCAGCTATGAGCGCAGGAGCAGAAGTCAAGCATGCTCTTTTAGGCGCTGGTATCGAATCCAGTCACTCTTATGAGCGTACCCATATTGATTCAGTTGTCGCTACGGAGCGTATGGTCGATGCTTATTTGAAAAGCGAGTTAGTAAGATAGACTAAAGTGGAGTCCTATGCTGAAAACTATGCTAAAGCTTCTTAAATATCTTTCAAGCTTACTTCTATTCATTCTAGCTCTTGTATTTTTATTTCATCAATATAGTTTGAACAAAGAGAAAAAGCTTCTAACTTCTAGCATCGGTCAACGAGTAGAGGTCGATGGAAAGAACATGAATGTCTATGTGGCTGGAAAAGGTCCAAGAACACTAGTATTTCTATCGGGAAGTGGAACCAGCTCACCGATTTCAGACTTTAAAGTGCTTTACTCATCATTAGAGAAGGATTATAGAATCGTTGTCGTAGAAAAGTTTGGTTATGGCTTTAGTGATGATAGTACCACTAGCCGTGATCTGGATACACTCTTAAACCAAACCAGAAGCGCTTTACACCAAGTTGGCGTAGAAGGCCCGTATGTTTTGCTTCCGCATTCTATGTCTGGATTAGAAGCTTTGCATTGGTCTACTGTATATCCAAAGGAAATTGAAGGCATTATAGGTCTGGACATGTCATTACCAGAGGCTTATGATACATGGCATCCAAATATGCTGGCCTATAACTCTTTGCAGATAGTGGCCAATATCGGATTATCTCGTCTATTGTATGCAGTGGACAAGAACATTGCCGCTTTGACCGATGATAGTTTAAGTCAAAAAGAACAATCCATTTATAAGGCCTTGTTTTATCGACGTCCGTTATCAAATGCCGTTATCAAAGAAGCAGAGCAGGTCAAAAAGAGTTCTCTTTTAGTTAAGCAAGAACAGTTTCCTAAAATTCCTTCACTGTTGTTTGTGTCAAATGGTCAGGGGACCGGTTTTACACAGGAGAAATGGCGAGGGATTTCAAGACGATTTGCTAAAGGGAGAGGACATATTGTTCTCAAGTTTTTAAATTCTCCACACTATATCTATCATGATAGTTATGACGATATTGTGAAAGAGATACGAAAATTTTTGAATAAAATTGATTAGTATATTAGACAAAAAAGCAGATATTAACCTGCTTTTTTGTGTAAATTTTATATAAAATGTAATATAATTTTTGATTTATATAGGGTATAATAAATAAAAGAACAGAATGCGAATCGCAGATAGACGTATAGGGTATTGACATGAAAAGACTGAATAAAAGAAGACATAAAAAATCAAAATTTTTTCTCCCATTTTTGCTGGGCCTACTGCTAATCAGTGCGCTGTCCTTTGGTGCTTTAAAAGTATACTCTATGTTGCAAGAAAAAGAATTGCAAGAAAAAATCGAGAATTTTATTGCAAAAGAGGAAAAAAAGCATGCTGCTAATACGGAAAAACAGCAAAAAAAGATCGGTAGTCACTATCTCGAAGTTTTTTATCCTCTGAGAAACGGCCAGGTCATAACGTCGGTTAAGAAACAAATAGATGAGAATATCCAGACCATTAAAGCGAGTCAGACAAAAGATGCTAAGATTGAGCAACTGATCTTTTATTATGCAGAAGAAAAAGAGACAAGCCTGAAAGATATAAGAGAAGTACAAGTCAATCGCGATGATTACCAAATCAAAAATATGAAGATCCACAAAGGAGAAGCGAGTCAGATTGCTACTAGCTATATCGATCAAGACGGCAATTTTTTCACATTAGATAAGCTTTTTCAAAACGCAGACGTAACCAAAGAAATCTTCCTCAATGTCATAGTAGGATTGCTGACTTTTCGTCAAGTAAATGAGGTGGATCAAACAGAAATTTTAACTAAATTGAAAGAATCGGACTTGAGTCAGTGGTCTTTCCGCTATGAAAATAGTCACTTTTCTATCAGATTATCTAAAGAGATACAGGGGCTAACTAATATTGATGTTCCTGTGTCCAGCCTTTATAGTCAGATCAATGCGAATTATCTGACTGGAGCAGACTTGGAGTCGTATCAAAGTTTTCAAGAAAAACGTCATGAAAAAATGGTGGCCTTAACCTTTGATGACGGACCAGATGCTAAAACAACACCACAGGCTTTGGATATATTAAAGAAATACGGTGTCAAGGCGACCTTCTTTATGGTGGGGCAAAATGTTGCTGGCAACGAAGCTATTATTAAGCGTGTAAAACAAGAAGGTCACCAGATTGGCCTGCATACATGGGACCACCCAGTTTTGACCAAGCTCCCATTAGAAACTGTTAAGAAAGAAATTTTTGATACGCAAACTGCTATTTATAATGTAGTGGGAATCAAACCGATGATTACACGACCTCCTTACGGAGCTATCAATCAAACGATTCAAAAAGTAATTGATCAATCTTTTATTATGTGGGATGTTGACAGCTTGGATTGGAAGAGTCGCAATACCAAGTCTATCATGCAGGAAATTGCAAAGACAAAACCTGGCTCTATTATCCTTATGCATGATATACATCAGACCAGTATTGATGCGCTACCAAGTGTACTCCAGTACTTGCAAGAAAAAGGGTATACATTGGTGACTGTTGATGAATTGTTGGAAGGCCGATTACAGACACATCAGATTTATTATAGTAGAAACTAAAAGAGGCTGGGACAAAAGTCCTAGCCTCTCAATTGTCTTTGGATTGTCGAGCAAGACGCAGTGGTTGAGTGGGCTCTACTACGCTGATTTCATCAGCTTTTACAGCCCTACTCAACTGTGCGGAGGTGGGACGATGAAATCGAATTCTAACGAATTACCGATTTCTGTCCCACTCTCTTTTAGTTCATGTATAATTCTTGATTTTTTAGGATAATTTCACGAACCGAGGCATATTTTTTTAGTGTTTTCAGCTCTTCCGGATGGCTTATAAAAGTGATGACGCTACCTTCCTTACCCATGCGACCGGTTCGGCCAGAGCGATGGGTGTAGGTTTCTAAATCGCGCGGAAGCTCATAGTTGACGACGCATTCTAGCGAGTCAATATCTATTCCACGAGCAACCAAGTCAGTGGCTAGCAAGAGAGTAATCTGATGTTCCTTGAATTTATCCAGGATAACCTTGCGGAATTTAACGTTGACATCACTAGCCAGAGAAACTGCGTTGGCTTCACGATATTGGAGTTTTTCCTCAGCGCTTCCTAGGTCAGACAGAGCATTGAAAAAGACTAGCCCACGGAAATCTGCAACATTAGATAACTTACGGAGTAACTCTACCTTATCACGTTTTTCGACTTGTATGTAAAAATGCTGAATGTTATCCAAAACTTGGTCGTCAATGTTGATTGCTAGGGTATTTTCAGCAATCTTATCATGGTCAAACTTAGCGGTTGCGCTCATATATACCAGCTGGTGACTTCGAGGCGCATAGTGGGTGATTTTATCGACAAAGTGATATTGAGAATCACTGAGCAGTTGATCAAATTCATCAAGAATAATTGTTTCGATGTTCATCATCTTAATTTTCTTAAGTTTAACCAATTCAAAAATACGTCCTGGTGTACCAATGATAATTTCTGGTCCTTTTTTGAGGCGTTCAATCTGCCGTTTCTGACTAGAGCCTGAAATGAAGAGTTGAGCTGTAAGTCCTAAAGGCTCTGCCCAAATCTTGCAGACCTCAAAAATTTGACCAGCTAGTTCTGTATTGGGCGCTAAAATTAGCAGTTGCTGAGCCTTTTTAGGTTGGAGCTTGAGCAAGCTGGGGAAGAGATAAGCTAGTGTTTTTCCTGTACCAGTTGGACTAATTCCCAATACAGTATCTCCGTTAGAAATTGGTTCAAAAATCTTTTCTTGGATAGTTGTGAAGGTGGTAAATCCAAGTTCTTCTAATGTATTCTTCCAAGGATTAGGAAAGTGTTTGTTAATCATCATCAACCTCAAATCTAATGCCAGCATTCTGACGCATGGCAAATAAGTTTTCGTGGACATTCTTAGCTGTATCGAGCCATTTCTCATAAAGAAGTCGATTCTTGCTAGATAAAATAAGGGCAAATGCTTGTGCTTCCTCTAGCATAGGATGTTGTGCAGGCTGGATTGGTAGAACAGTTTCCTCACCATCAAGGCTACAAAAAACAGCAGATTTGATAAATTCAATACTGTTTAAAGTCAAGGTTCCTTGGTCTGTATAGATCTCAGAAGGTAGATGGCTGTTGATGTTTTTTCCAGTGAGAATGCCAACTTGAAAATTAGGATAGATCAAGCTTCCATGGCCATTTAAGTCTATCGTATTTTCTAATTGATGAGCCTTATAAGTAGCAGCTTTTGGAGCACCGAAAAGAGTATGAGCTGCATAAATCGGATAGATACCTAGATCCATCAAAGCGCCACCAGAAAACCTTGCTGAAAAGACATTAGGCTCTTCTCCTGACAGCAAAGCTTTCATTTTAGAAGAATATTTAGCAAATGTGAAGTGGGCTCCCCAAATTGTTTTGTCTGCTAGAAATTGACGGATAGAATCAAAGGCTACCTCATGATAGTTACGGGCAGCTTCGAAAATAAAAACTTTGTGTTTGATAGAAAGATCTATCAGTTCTTGCCATTGTTCTGGTCGTGACACAGCTGGTTTTTCAATAATAGCGTGTTTGCCTGCTAAAATAACTTGTTTAGCCTGCTCAAAGTGTAAGGAATTTGGACTGGCGATATAGACTACGTCAAGCGCACTATTTAAAAAATCAGTCAAATCACAAAAAAGCTCTACATTTTGGTAATCTTGGGCAAAGGCTTGCGCAGTAGCTAGACTCCTCGAATATAAAGCGTGTAACTCATAGTGGCCACTGAGCTTAGCAGCCTCTATAAACTCATGGGAAATCTGTCCTGTTCCGATAATACCTAATTTTAACATGCTTCCCTCCTTTAAAAATCTCTCTATTTTTTACTGATTAGCCCTTTCATTATACCATGATTTGGTGTAAAATAGATAAGATTAAAAATATTGGAGCAAGAAATGCAAAACAGACCTATTATTATTGGCGTTACCGGTGGATCTGGTGGTGGGAAAACCAGCGTCTCAAGAGCGATTTTGTCCAATTTCCCAAATGAAAAGATCGCTATGATTGAGCATGATTCTTACTATAAGGACCAGTCCCATCTGACTTTTGAAGAACGGATAAAAACAAATTATGATCACCCGTTTGCTTTTGATACAGACTTGATGATTGAGCAGATCAAAGAACTCTTAGCTGGCCGTCCAGTAGATATTCCAACATATGATTATACAGAGCACACTCGCAGTAATACAACTTATCGTCAAGAGCCACAAGACGTCTTTATCGTTGAAGGTATTTTAGTCTTAGAAGATCAGCGTTTGCGTGATTTGATGGATATCAAGATTTTTGTGGACACGGATGATGATGTTCGGATTATCCGTCGTATTAAGCGTGACATGGAGGAGCGTGGTCGTAGTCTAGATAGTGTTATTGAGCAATATTTAGGTGTAGTAAAACCCATGTATCATCAATTTATCGAGCCAACTAAGCGCTATGCTGATGTCATCATTCCTGAGGGAGCTTCAAACAAAGTTGCCATTGACCTAATCACTACTAAGATCGAAAAAATCTTAGAAGAAGCTAGAAATTAATGAGGAGGAAGTCTAGTAAGTAGCTAGACTTTTAACATTCAAATGAGAAATATTGTAAAAAGAGAATTTCATTCTCGATCGAAATTTTTTGCATGTTTACTAACTTTTTGCGCAGGATTTGTAGATGCTTATACATTTATTGAGCGAGGAGGCACTTTAGTTGCTGGACAGACTGGCAATGTTGTATTTTTATCTGTTGAGTTGATTGATCATGAAACAAGAGAAATCGAGGTCAAATTAGCTACGATGCTCGCTTTTATGCTAGGTATTTTCTTGATGACTATTTTTCAAAAGCACTTTGAGAAATCTTGGTGGCGTTTATCAAGCATTGCTCCTTTGATCTTAGTTTGTACATTGGTCGGCTTTTTACCAGTAAGTGTCTCAAATCTTTATATTGTCCCTCCGCTGGGATTTTGTATGGGCTTAGTAGCGACAGCTTTTGGAGAAGTGGATGGTATCGCCTATAATAACTCCTTTATGACTGGCAATATTAAAAAAACGATGGTTGCTTTTGGGACATATGTCCGGTCCAAGCAAGATTCTTATTTACAAGAAGGTTTGTTTTTCATTGCGTTACTAGGTAGCTTTGTGACAGGCGCTATTGTTTCGACTTATTTAATTCAATTTTGGATGTTACAAACGATTTGGTTAGTTGCTTTGATTTTGAGTGCTTTTCTTATATTTAGAATGACACAATACTTGCATAGAACTTAAGGATTACTGAAAAATTTGAGGTGATTTAAGAGGGAGAAATAATGTTTCAAAAAATGATCTGTCTTTATCTTTTGCTAAGTAACGTAATAGCTTATGTTCTTTATGCCCGAGATAAGAAAAAAGCAATCAAAAAGCAATTTCGGACATCCGAAAGTTTGCTATTAACTGTAACCCTACTAGGAGGAGGCTTTGGAGCCTATCTAGCAGCGAAGCAGTTTCATCATAAAACAAAAAAATGGCATTTTAAATTAGCTTGGTTATTTGGGGTCATGATAGCATTATTCTTAGCATGGTGCAGCCTATATTAACAAATTAAAAAGGGGATATTGCAACGTCATTATCCTCTTTGTGATATAATTAAAGAAAATAAGGAGGAATGATGATGACAGAGATTACGGATATGGATAAGGCGTCAAAAAAAATAGATTCCGACATACAAATACAGGGAAAAATAGTAGGAGACCTTTTGTTTGCTAGTGGACAAATCCCGCATTATTCAAAAACAGGTGAAATTGTTGGGGCAATGGTCGAAGAGCAGATGAAACAGGTGCTTTCTAACATCAGTGCTTTTTTAGAAGAAGCTGGGACTAATTTTGATCATGTTGTTAAAGCCACCTGTTCCTTTAGCAATGAGGGGGATTTTGCCGCTTTTAGTGAGTTTTATCAACCCTTTTTCTCCAAGTTATTTCCTAATCGATTTACTGTAGAGGTTGCTCACTTACCGAAGAATGTCAAGATTGAGATTGAAGTTGTTGTGAAACTCACTCGATAATCATCTAGTAGAAGGAGGGGGACGATGCTAGAAAAACAAATTCATTTGGTGATTGTTACAGGTATGAGTGGTGCTGGAAAAACTGTTGCCATTCAATCTTTTGAGGATTTGGGATATTTTACGATCGATAATATCCCGCCAACTCTGGTACCAAAATTTCTGAAGTTACTAGAAACGGCAAAAGATATTGATAAACTTGCTTTAGTCGTAGATATGCGTAGCCGTTCCTTTTTTGCAGAGATTCAAAATGTTTTGGATCAGGTTGAAAATAATGAAGAAATTGATTTTAAGATTCTCTTTTTGGATGCAGCAGATAAAGAATTGGTAGCGCGCTACAAAGAAACTCGCAGAAGCCATCCCTTGGCAGCAGATGGTCGCATTTTAGATGGTATTAAGCTAGAACGTGAGTTGCTTGCGCCACTAAAAAATCTAAGCCAAAATGTTGTAGATACAACAGAATTAACACCACGGGAACTTCGCAAGACAATCTCAGATCATTTTTCTGATCAGCATGACCAGCAATCATTTCGAATTGAGGTGATGAGTTTTGGTTTTAAATATGGTTTGCCACTTGATGCCGATCTTGTTTTTGATGTACGATTTTTACCAAATCCATATTATCAAGTAGAACTGAGAAATCAAACTGGACTTGATCAGCCTGTGTTTGACTATGTCATGAATCATCCTGAATCAGAAGAATTTTATCAACACTTACTAGGGTTGATTGAGCCCATATTACCAGGCTACCAAAAGGAAGGTAAGTCTGTTTTAACGATCGCAGTAGGCTGTACAGGTGGGCAACATAGAAGTGTTGCTTTTGCCAAACGTTTGTCAGATGATTTGTCTAAGAATTGGTCGGTTAATAGTAGTCACCGAGATAAAGACCGCAGAAAGGAGACGGTAAATCGTTCATGAGAAAGCCTAAAATAGCTGTTATCGGCGGTGGGACAGGAATTTCTGTCATTTTGGATAGTTTACGCAAAAAAGATGTTGATATTTCAGCAATCGTAACGGTTGCTGATGATGGAGGTAGTTCAGGTGAATTGCGAAAAAATATGCAACTAACACCTCCTGGTGATCTTCGAAATGTCCTTGTTGCCTTATCTGATATGCCAAAGTTTTATGAACGAGTTTTTCAGTATCGTTTTGCAGACGAAGATGGTCCCTTAGCAGGTCATCCTCTGGGGAATCTCATTATTGCAGGAATTTCAGAAATGCAGGGTTCGACCTACAACGCCATGCAAATTCTGACAAAATTTTTCCATACAACTGGGAAAATTTATCCATCTAGCGATCGTCCATTGACCCTCCATGCTGTTTTTACAGATGGTGCTGAGGTGATTGGTGAGAGTCACATTGCAGGGTACAAGGAGATGATTGACCATGTTTATGTCACGAATACCTATGATGATCAGAAACCTCAAGCTAGCCGTAAGGTTGTTCAGACAATCTTGGATAGCGACATGGTGGTATTGGGTCCTGGATCTTTGTTTACCTCTATTTTACCAAACCTGGTTATTGAGGAAATTGGGCAGGCCCTTCTTGAGACAGAAGCGCAAATTGCTTACGTCTGCAATATCATGACTCAAAGGGGAGAAACAGAGCATTTTACTGATGCTAATCACGTGGAAGTTTTACACCGCCATCTAGGGGAGAAGTTTATCGATACGGTACTCGTTAATATTGAAAGTGTTCCTCAAGAATATATGAATAGCAATCAATTTGACGAATATTTAGTACAGGTTGAACATGACTTTAAAGGTCTTCAAGCACAAGTTTCACGAGTTATTTCTTCGAATTTTCTACGTTTGGAAAATGGCGGAGCTTTCCATGACGGTAATCTAGTAGTTGATGAATTGATGAAAAACATACAGGTACGAAAATGAGCTTCACAGTAAAAGTAAAAGAAGAACTGCTAGGACTCGATATAAAGAGCAAGAATGAACTAGCAGCAATAATGAAAATGTCTGGGAATCTAGGGATTTCTGCTCAAGGATTAACTCTATCCATCACTACCGAGAATGCTAAGATTGCTCGTCATATTTACGAGTTATTGCTAACTTTTTATGAGGTCAAGTCTGATATCCGCCACCACCAGAAGACTAATTTACGAAAAAACCGTGTATATACTGTTTTTTTAGATGAGAAGGTAGAAAATATTTTGTCCGACTTGCATTTGGCAGACTCATTTTTTGGAATTCAAGAAGGGATCGATGATGCGATTCTGGCAGATGATGAAGCAGGAAGAGAATACCTACGTGGTGCTTTTTTATCGCATGGCAGTATGCGTGATCCTGAATCTGGGAAATACCAGCTTGAAATTGTGTCAGTCTATTTGGACCATGCTCAAGGTTTAGCCAGTTTAATGCAACGATTCTTATTAGATGCAAAAGTAATAGAGCGTAAAAAAGGCTCAGTGACCTACCTTCAAAGGGCTGAGGATATCATGGACTTTTTGATTGTGATTGGTGCCATGGGAGCTATGACGGATTTTGAAGCTGTAAAAATTTTACGAGAGACTCGAAATGACCTTAATCGAGCAAATAATGCGGAGACAGCTAATATAGCTCGCACGGTGACTGCTAGCATGAAGACCATCAATAACATTGTGAAAATTATGGAAACGATTGGTTTAGAGAATTTACCTGTTGATTTACAAGAAGTAGCCCACCTCCGTATCAACCATCCTGATTATTCAATTCAGCAGTTGGCAGATAACCTTAGTAATCCCTTGACTAAGAGCGGTGTGAATCATCGTCTGCGCAAGATCAATAAGATTGCTGATGATTTATAATGGATTGGAAACGACTTTTCTAATTTCTTAGTAATCATTTGAAGATTTGTTATGATTCCGTATAGCAATGTCACCTTTTTGTTACAAATGTAATAAGGAATTAGGGTACAATAGACGTATTATGATAAAAAACAGGTAAGATTTATCTATTTTCCTGTAACTGAAAAGGAATGAAATGAAAAAAATAATAAAACGCAGTGTATTAGCTCTTTTTGTTTTCGTGATTGGTTTAATCATTTTTCTAGTACCATCATCCATTCAACCTTCAGAAACATTAAAAAATGTAGAAGCAACTACAAGCTTAGCTAGTATGGTTGAGTCAGGTTTACAAAACGCTACCTTAGGAAACAATGGTCTTAATACAGAGCTTACGATTGATAATAAACAGTTTAATCAGCTTTTGAAGTCTTTCGTGTCCGAAAATCAGAACCAAACGATGCTAGAAAGTGCCTATAGTTTAGAAGGGGATAAACTGAGACTTCAGTTGCCTGTTACTATTTTAGGTATAGGTAGTAAGTTAGATTTACGTTTTTATATCGCTTATGATAATAATACGCTACGCTTTGATATTGCTAGTGCTCGTTTAGGAAATCTCCCAGTGCCAAAATCAATTGTAGCATCTATGTTACAGGAGAAACTCAAGACACAATCAAGCAATCTAGCAGTGGAGCAACAGACTATTTTAGTTGCTTTGCCCGAATCCCAGTTTAAAATTACAGGCCTCACTGTGCAGAATAATACTGCGAAAGTTAAACTTACGATGAGTGTCACAGGTCTTTTGGGTCAATAGCCAGCTTACCAACAAGAAGAAAGCATGCCTATCTTTTTTGCATGATACAGAGAGGCTGGGACAAAAGTCCTAGCCTCTCAATTGTCTTTGGATTGTCGAGCAAGACGCAGTGGTTGAGTGGGCTCTACTACGCTGATTTCATCAGCTTTTACAGCCCTTCTCAACTGTGCGGAGGTAGGACGACGAAATCGAATTCTAAGGAATTACCGATTTCTGCCCCACTCTCTTTTGTTGATAACATGATCATATCACTTGTCACATTAAAAGGAGGGATAAAAAAGCTATAGTTGATTGTTTCTAAGGAATTGTTGTTAAAAGAAGGGGTAAGTAAAGAAAGTACACTTTTGAGCGTCAAATGATTCGTGTTAATAACGCCTCCTTTTTCAATTTGTGATATAATAAACAAGAATGGATTAGAATCAAAAAATATTACATCATAAGGAGCAAGAAATGTTATATGAATTTTGTGCTGAAAATGTGACCTTGCTTGAAAAGGCTATGCAGGCAGGTGCTCGTCGCATTGAACTGTGTGATAATTTGACAGTTGGCGGAACGACACCTAGCTATGGCGTTATTCAAGCCGCAGTTGAACTGGCCAAGTCCTATGACACAACCGTTATGACCATGATTCGACCACGAGGCGGAGACTTCGTGTATAGTGATCTTGAAGTGTCGATTATGCTGGAAGATCTAAAAAAAGCTCGTGAAGCAGGAAGTCAAGGTCTTGTCTACGGTTTACTGACTAAAGAAAATGAGCTAGACAAAGCAAACCTAGAACGTTTGTTAGTTGCATCGCAAGGATTAGAAGTAGTCTTCCACATGGCTTTTGATGCCATTCCAAAAGATAAGCAATTTGCAGCTTTAGATTGGTTGGCTGAGCATGGTGTTAAGCGGATTTTGACGCATGGAGGATCTGCTTCTGAGACGATTCAAGAGCATTTTGGATGGTTGAAAGAACTGGTGGACTACGCTGGTGATCGAATTGAAATCTTACCAGGTGGCGGAATTACAACAGAAAATCGCAATGAAATTGTAGAAAAGCTGGGTGTTAGTCAGCTCCATGGTACAAAAGTTGTATTTTAGGAGGACAGGAGAGGGGCAAGTGCTCCTTTCCTTTTTATAGGGATGTTTGAATTATTTGAAAAATATAAAGCAAATACAGAGAAGTTAGTAAAATATGGTTTTTCCAAAGAGGAAAGCTCATATGTTCTTTCACGACAGATTCTATCTGGGGAATTTCGGATGGATATCAGTGTACAGCAATCACAACTTGACTTTCATCTATATGATCTTGAAACAGGAGACGAATATAGGCAGGTACATATGGAAAGTATGATAGGAGATTTCGTAGGAATGGTCCGTGAAGCTTGCCTGGAAATTTTATTGGATATTCGGCGTCATTGTTTTGACGAAGTTGGCTTTCTGTACGAGCAGAGCCAACGTCTGGTGACATATGTGGCGGATACCTATAAAGGAAGTTTGGAGTATCTATGGGCAAAGCATTCTAGAAAAAGCTCTACGCAGGCTGCTGTTTTTCGACATGATGGTAGTAAGAAATGGTATGGAGCATTTATGACGACGGATTGGTCGAAATTTGATAGTAAACGCGAAGGAAAGATAGAAGTTCTTAATGTAAAGAGCAATGATGTGGCTAAATTGACTCAACAAAAGGGGATCTACCCTGCTTTTCATATGAATAAAAAATATTGGCTAAGTTTATCTTTGGATGATACTTTGACAGATCAGGAACTCTTTTCTCTTTTGGATACGAGTTTTCAGTTGACAAAGAAAAAGTAAATGACTGAGTGATTTTCAGTCTTTTTCTCTGTTAAACATGACGAAATAGTGTATAATGTTAATATTTGAATTTGGAAAGAAGAAAAAGTTTTATGAGGTTATTAAGACAGCTACTCTGGTTTTTTAAATTAGAAAAATGGCCCTATATCATTGGTATAGTGGCTTTATCTTTGGTCAGCCTGTTAAATTTGCTACCTCCACGTATAATTGGACAAGTCATCGATCGGATTGCTAGCCAAAAATTAAGCAATTCAGAGTTAGCATACCAGCTTTTAATTTTAGTGTTATCAGCTTTTGCTATGTATGCTCTACGCTTTGTTTGGCGCAAATATATCTTGGGGACAGCCCATCGTTTAGGAAGTATATTGCGTTATCGCTTGTTTGAGCATTTTACTCGCATGTCACCTTCTTTTTACCAGACTTATCGAACGGGTGATCTGATGGCTCACGCAACAAATGATATTAATGCGGTTGTAGGTGTGGCTGGCGGTGGTGTCATGTCAGCAGTTGATGCCTCTATTACAGCTTTTGTAACCATGGTGACCATGTTTTTTATCCTAGACTGGCGCCTGACTTTGATTGCTATTGTGCCTCTACCGTTTATGGCTTGGGGAACGAGTTTGATCGGTCAAAAAAATCATGAAAGCTTCAAGAATGCGCAAGAAGCTTTTTCTGACTTAAATAATAAAGTACAGGAAAGCGTATCAGGAATTAAAGTCACAAAATCTTTTGGCTATCAAGATGCTGAAACAGATTCTTTTCGGGCAATCAATCAGGATGTATTTGAAAAAAATCTTATTGCTGCTAAATATAATGCTCTTTTTGACCCGATGGTTCTAATTTTTGTGGGTCTATCCTACCTTTTAACCTTGATTTTTGGTGGTATTTTTATTAGCCAAGGTGAGTTTACAGTGGGGGAGTTGGTGACTTTCATTACCTATTTGGATATGTTGGTTTGGCCTCTACAAGCTATGGGCTACCTCTTTAATATTAGTCAACGTGGTGCTGTTTCATACGATCGTATTGAAAAACTTTTGTCACAAAAAAATGATGTGGAAGAATCTGAGCATCCGCTTCCTAAAATAGAAAACGGTCGTTTAGATTATGCCATTGAATACTTTTCCTATACAGAAATACCAACTTTAAGCAATATTTACTTCTCTTTGGAGAAAGGACAAACCCTTGGAGTTGTTGGAGTGACAGGTTCGGGAAAAACCACCTTGTTACGTCTTTTGTTACGAGAGCAGGATATTCAAAAAGGCGCGATTTCTCTAAACTCTCAGAATATCAAACATTATCGGCTCAAGGATCTACGTAGCTTGATTGGATATGTTCCACAAGACCAGATGTTATTTGCGATGTCTATTCGAGATAATATCCGCTTTGGAAATCCTGGGTTATCTGACGAAGCAGTTGTGGCTGTTACCAAGTTGTGTGGTATTTATGAAGATATTATGCGAATGCCTGATGGCTTTGATACCTTGATTGGAGAGCGTGGCTTGTCTCTATCTGGTGGACAAAAACAGCGCTTAGCTATGTGTCGCGCCCTGATCTTGAATCCTGATATTTTGATTTTGGATGACTCTTTGTCAGCAGTTGATGCTAAGACTGAGCATCTTATCTTAGAAAACCTTAAGCAAGAACGATCTGGCAAAACCACAATGATTACAGCGCATCGTTTGTCTGCTGTTGTACATGCTGATTTAATTTTGGTATTAGAAAATGGCCGTATTAAAGAGCAAGGAACACATCAGGAACTCTTAGCTCAGAATGGATGGTATGCTACCACTTACCAAAATCAACAGTTAGCTGAAAGTTTAGAGGAGGAGATTTGAGATGAAGAAACAATCAATTTTTAATCGCCTGCTTTCTTATATGATGCGCTATAAATGGATAACGTTATTGGCTTTTGTTTTTGTATTTCTAACGACTTTAGTTACGACAGCTTTGCCTCTTTTAGCTAGAAGTTATATTGACCGATTTATTAGTACTGGTCACGCTGCAGCTGGCTTTTATCTGCTCGTGATCTATTATGCCTTATTTTTGTTGCGCGTGTTATTGACATTTTTAGGCCAATACTCCTTTGCAAAAGTAGCACATAGTGTTGTTCGTGATTTACGTCAAGAAGCATTTGCTAATATTCAAAAATTGAGAATGGCCTATTTTGATCAAACACCAGCTGGTGCAATCGTTTCTCGTTTGACCAACGACACACAAGCTGTAGCAGATATGTTTAGCAGTATTTTCTCTAGTTTTTTAAGTTCGATATTTGTTTTGGTTGTAACTGCAGTAACCATGTTTACTTTGAATTGGCAACTGGCTGTCTTCATTCTCATGTTTTTGCCTATTATGCTGGGAACAATCATGCTTTATCAAAGATTGTCGACTAATTTACTCAAGCAAGTTAGAAGTAGATTGAGTGATTTGAACGTCAAACTGTCTGAGTCGATTGAAGGCATGCGCATTATCCAGGCGTTTAGTCAAGAAGAGAGATTGACGACAGAATTTGAAAAAATTAATCAGCAACATCTAGATTATACGAATCGCTATTTAGATGTTAACAGTCTTCTCTTGCGTCCTGCTATGTCTCTTTTAAAAATTCTGGCTTATGGAGTTATCTTGTCCTATTTCGGTTTGACTTGGCAGGTGGCTGGAATTACAGCTGGGGTCATGTACGCTTTTATTCAGTATGCTAATCAGCTTTTTAATCCCTTGATTGAGGTCATGCAAAATTACTCTGTTCTTCAAACCTCTATGGTAGCAGCAGAGCGAGTATTTGCAGTCATTGATCAAAAAGATTATGAGCCTGAGCAGAGAGAACACCCCTTACAAATCAAAAATGGAATGATTGAATTTAAACATGTCAGCTTTTCCTATGATGGGAAAAGAGAGATCTTAAAAGATATTTCCTTTCAAGTTAATCAAGGGGAAACAATTGCCTTTGTTGGAGCAACTGGATCCGGAAAATCTTCTATCATTAATTTATTCTTGAGATTTTATGAGTTTGATAGAGGGAAAGTGCTGATTGATGGTCATGATATTAAAGATTATAGTCAAGCAGAATTACGTCGCAATATTGGTCTAGTGTTACAAGAGCCTTTCTTGTACCACGGGACGATTGCTTCTAATATTCAGATGTACCAAGAGGATTTGACACGCAATGATATAGAAGAAGCAGCTAAATTTGTGGATGCTCATGACTTTATTTCTCAGCTTCCGCTAGGTTACGATGCGCCAGTAACAGAGAGAGGAGCAGCTTTTTCTAGTGGACAACGTCAGCTCATTGCTTTTGCTAGAACAGTAGCAACTAAGCCCAAAATTTTAATCATGGATGAGGCCACTGCTAATATTGATTCTGAAACAGAGGAGTTAATCCAAGCATCCCTGAGAAAGATGCGTCAAGGTCGAACAACTATTGCGATTGCTCATCGTTTGTCAACCATTCAAGATGCAGATTGCATTTATGTTTTGGAGAAGGGACGAATCATCGAATCTGGAAGTCATGATGAGTTACTAGCTCAAAATGGAGTCTATAAAAAAATGTATCAACTACAAGCTGGTATGATGGAAAAAGCTTAGGAAGATATGGTTCCTAAGCTTTTTTAAAATAATCTTTTAATTTCTCGATATTTGATTCTAAATCACCGTATTTGATTTTGGTATACTGGTAAGGACAAGTGTTTATGTATGCAGATTCAAAAAAGTCCAAAGGGAGTTTGCTGTGTTTAAGGGAGCCAATAGATTTGGATTTTTGTATATCAAATAAAACTCCATCTGCTGTCAGTTGGTATTGAAAATCAAGCTCAGCTTTTTTTAACAACAGTTGGGCTTTTTCTTTTTCGTGCTCTTTAAGGCGTAACAGTGCAAGTTTGTTTTTCTGAAACATCTGATTGTCTATATAGAGAGAAAGTGCTTTTTGCATGATGAGATTGCTATCATAATCAAGTATATTTTTATAAGCAATAAAATTCTCTTTGATGCTTGAGGGCAATAGCAGAGCTGTGATCCGGAGAGCAGAAAAGAGACTAGTGGAAAAGGCTCTGATATAAATGACCGAGTCTGTGTCGTCCAGATAATGAAAACTTAATTCCTGCTTACTATCCAAGTCAGCTAGGTAGTCATCTTCAATGATAAAGACATGGTATAATTTTGCAAGACGTAGTATTTCTTCTTTTTCTATGCGACTGTAAGTATGCCCCAGTGGATAATGAAAGCGAGGAATGGTATAGAAAAATTTGATGTCTCCAGACTTGAAGATTTGCTCTAATTCTTGCAAGTTGATACCTTGAGGATTTCTCGTGATAGTTTTATAAGGCAAATTTTGTGACCGTAACAAGTCATTCATACGATGATATGTTGGTTGTTCGATCAAAATTGTCTTTTTATGATTGGGAAAGTCTATTTGAGACAGGATGTAGAGAGCTTGCTGGGTACCAGACGTCAGTACAATATCTTCTAAGGCTGGGTATATGGCTGAATCCAATAGGAGCTTTTTGACAGACTGTCTTAGCTCAGGGAGTCCTTCTTGTTGTGAATAGTAGTTGAACAGATAGTTTTCTCTTCCTATTAGAGTTTCGTTGACACAAAGGCGAAAATCTTCATAAGCTTGGTGGCGATCATCTGTTAAAGGGAGTTCTAAATCACTGTTATCAGTTTTAGCCTGCTCTAATACATAATAGCCACTTTTAGGAACAGCATAAATATACTTTTGATAGCGTAATTCTAATAAGGCTTTTTGAACAGTATCTTTATTACATTGATAACTTTGAGCGAGCTTGCGAACAGAAGGGACTTTCTCCCCTTTTTTGAGCTCTCCTAGTTCGATTTTTCTTGTTATATGATTGATAATTTGTTGATATTTTGTCTTTTTCATTTAACTGTCCCCGTACAGATTTTGTTTTTATGTATTGTAACTTATTTCTATATAATTTACAATAGTAAGCATAAGATTGACATGCAAAGAAGGGAAAAAGGATGCAAAAACCACAGCGAATCATATTGGCTAGCGATATTTCTGGTTTAGGAAAGGTCGCTGTGACAGCTGCTTTACCATTATTTGCCCTTTGTCAGTTAGAAGTAGCAGTTTTACCGACCGTTTTACTTTCCTCACATACAGGCGGCTTTTCTGATGTCTTTATTGAGGATTATACCTCTGGTATGCAGGCTTTTTTAAAGCAATGGCAGAGTTTGAATATTCAGTTTTCTGGCTTAGTGACTGGGTATCTCAAGTCAAGTCAGCAAATTGCTTCTCTAATGAAGTTTAAAGAAAAAGAGGAGATACCACTCATTGTTGATCCTATTATGGGAGATAATGGTAAGCTTTATCAAGGTTTTGATACTTCTTATGTCGACAGCATGCGTTCTCTTTGTCAGAAAGCTGATTTGATTTTACCTAATCTGACAGAAGCTTGTTTGTTAGCAGAAGTAGCTTATGAGGATAAAGTGCTGACGGAGGAATTTCTACAACTCCTTACTCAACGTCTAGCAACTGTAGTAGGGACAAGACGGATCGTATTGACAGGATTGCTACTGAGCGATGATCAAATCGGTATTGCCTATTTTGACAAAGAAGAAGGTTTTCAACTTTTCAGTGGAAAAAGATTTTCACAACAGTTCTTTGGGACGGGAGATATGCTGACTGCTTTACTATCGTCAGCCTATTTACAAGGATTGGACCTAAAAAAAGTGATACCGATGTCTATGAGCTTTATTGAAAAATGTCTTGAAACGACGTTGAGGAGTCAGGAAGATATTCGATATGGTGTCTTCTACCAGCCACACTTAGGAGATTTGTTTACAGAATTTAAGCAATTATTGGAGGTTTCTAATGAAAAATAATACATTTACCACTCGTGAATTACTTGAGATGAGTCTATTCTCTGCTCTAATTGTACTGAGTATTCAGTTCTTTAGAATCCAGATTGGACCACAATTTATCCATTTTGGTAATGCTCTTGTTGTGGTTGCTTGCTTACTTTATGGAACAAGGAAAGGCGCCTTAATTGCGACAGTTGGCCTGGGTGTTTTTGATTTTTTAAATGGTTATTCTTCAGTAGTATGGATTACGATCTTAGAATCTATCGTTGTAGTTCTAATGATTCATTTGGTTTATGAGAAGTTGCTGAAAAGAAATGATAAAATAAACAATCTGATCATAGTTGCGGTGGTAGCAGCTGTGACGAAAATTGTTTTAAATCTATTTAAGTATACCTTGATTGGAATGGCTGGAAATGTTACTATGAATGCAGCACTTTCTTTAGCATTAAGTAAGATTATAGGAACTTTTGGTTCTAGTCTTGCGACTATCATTGCTGTTCCAATCCTTTATCCTCTTTTTAAGAAGGTAACAGTAAACCTTAGAAAATAAACAAAAACGCAGAATACTTCCAAATAGTTTCTGCGTTTTTATATCATATAAACATTTACTCGATTTCATACCCCATGAGTAACCCGCCTTCTTCAGCATAGAAGCTACATAGGCCGGATGTGGGAATGATTGTAATGGATGCTTTAGGATATTTTTCTCTGACAAGTTCGGAAAATTGCTGACAAAATTTCGTGTTGTTGCGATGAGCGATGATGATTTCACCACCAGCATATCCTGCTTTTAGTAATTCTTCAAAGGCAGCTGTTAAAGATTTTTTATGTCCACGTGCTTTTTGCAAGAGTTCTAAGGTGCCTTGTGAGCTAGCTTCTCCTACCATACGAATATTGAGAAGACCGACGACTGTTCCAAGAAGCTTGCTCAAGCGTCCATTTTTTACTAGGTTATCTACTTTAGATAGAACAAAGAGCAATTTGGTTTTCTCTTGATAGTCAGTAATAGCTTGGGCTACTTCTTCGAAGGATAAACCTTGCCCAATAAGATGATTTAGCTTGTGAACGATAAGATCAATTTCACCAGCGGCAGACAAACTATCAATGACATGAATGTTAACATTTGGATGTTCTTCTTGATAAAGTTTTTTAGCTAGTTGGGCACTATTGTTGCTACCAGAGAGTGTACCTGTTATTGTTACGACAAAGATATTATCCGCACCAGCAAAAGATTTTAAATAATCATCTGGACTAGGACATGCAGATTTGGATGCGGTAGAAGTCGCATACATTTTTTCCATCATTTCGTCAATATCTAACTCAGCATCGTCAGTAAAAATTTCATTTCCTACTTGGATGGTCAAGGGTACGCGTTCAAAATTTGTTGCAACTGCTAAGTCTTTTATTTTTTGAAAATCACAGCCTGAGTCACTCACAATTTTCCAAGTCATTCTTAAGTCCTCTTATTTCTAAAAATTACACATTGACAAAGATAGTGTCTTTTTTTACAATTATATCATGAAAGTTCTTTCTCAGAAAGTTATTATCATCTGGTGAGACAAGAAAGAAGAAAATGTTATGTCTGAACGAAAAATGTCGTCAAGATCTCTTGAAAATCTGACAATTTCAAATCAAGAGTCCAATCGTCTCACAAGAGAGGCGCTTGAGATCTCCTTGATGCAATTACTTGAGAAAAAAGAATTAGCCAAGATTACTATTTCAGAGTTAGTCCATCGTGCTGGCGTTTCAAGAGCTGCTTTTTATCGAAATTATAGCTCTAAAGAGCAAATGTTAGAGGAAATTTTTGGTAAAACTGTTCAAAAAATTATGGACAAGCTAGGACAGTTTAATTTAAGAACAGAACTGTATCAAGTCTGGATAATCCTTTTCAAAGAGGCTAAAAAGGAAGCGCGATTAATTAGCTTGGCAGTGGACTACAATCTCGAAAAATACTTAACTCAAGCAGTATTTAATTTTTTAGAAAAACGTCAACAATCAAAGAGAGAGGCATCTTCTTACATCCATTCTTTTTGGAGTTCAGCCTTGGTATCTGTTCTTTCGAAATGGATTAAGGATGGAATGCAGGTGCCTGCTGAAAAGATTGCTTCTTTGGGCTTACCACTGATGATTCAAGGAAAAAGTAAAGAAAAGAGAAAATAATGGAAACAAAACGACTAGCATGGGATGAATATTTTGCTGCTCAGGCGCTTTTGATTGCGAACCGTTCTACGTGTAAACGAGCGAGAGTAGGAGCTGTGTTGGTTCAAGGGAACAAGGTCATTTCAACGGGTTATAATGGTTCTGTATCTGGAACGGAACACTGCATAGACCATGATTGTCTAGTTATTGATGGTCATTGTGTACGAACCTTGCATGCTGAGGTAAATGCTATTTTGCAAGGAGCTGAGAGAGGGATTCCAAAGGATTTTACAGCCTATGTAACGCATTTTCCTTGTCTGAATTGTACCAAGCAACTTCTTCAAGTCGGCTGCAAGCGCGTGGTATATATCAATGAGTACCGTATGGATGATTATGCTCGCTATCTTTATAAGGAAAAAGAGGTTGAGCTGGTTCATTTACCAATTGAGAGAGTGAAAGCTGCTATTGTTGAAACTGATTTAATTTAAAATAAATCTTCTATTGCTATAGTCACAGACTATAGCTTTTTCTATCAAAAATAATCGTAATTATTGAATAAAAAGTGATATAATGGAGGCGTTATATAGTCCCGATAAGATGGTAGGAAACTTCTATCAATACTTTGAAACTCGCAAACAATGATGGCTCCAAAGTTGCTCGTCATTCTACGGATGCCACAATGCTGCGGTCACCCTATGCGTCTTACTAGCTACAGAACTAAAAAGGAATCGTTTTTAGTTCTGTAGCTAGTAACTCTTAGACAATAGAAACACCTATCAGTACTTTGTAACTCTATAACAATATTTTTTAAGGGGGGACATTTCTATGTCAGAACGTAAACTTTTCACGTCTGAGTCTGTATCGGAGGGGCATCCTGATAAGATTGCAGACCAAATTTCCGATGCTATTTTGGATGCTGTCTTGAGTCAGGATCCAGATGCCCATGTGGCTGCTGAAACAGCCGTTTATACGGGCTCGGTTCATGTTTTTGGTGAAATTTCGACCACAGCTTATGTAGATATTAACCGTGTGGTTCGTGATACCATTGCAGAGATTGGCTATACCAATACAGAGTATGGATTTTCAGCAGAGACCGTCGGTGTGCATCCGTCTTTGGTTGAGCAATCGCCAGATATTGCTCAAGGTGTCAATGAAGCACTAGAGGTTCGTGGAAATGCGGATCAAGATCCATTGGACTTAATCGGTGCTGGCGACCAAGGGCTTATGTTTGGCTTTGCTGTGGATGAAACGCCAGAGCTCATGCCTCTTCCTATCTCACTTAGCCACAAGCTAGTCCGTCGATTGGCGGAACTTCGTAAGTCTGGTGAAATCAGCTATCTTCGTCCTGATGCTAAATCACAAGTTACAGTTGAGTATGATGAAAATGACCGTCCGGTACGTGTGGACACAGTCGTTATTTCAACTCAGCACGATCCAGAAGTTAGCAATGAACAAATTCACAATGATGTGATTGGCAGGGTTATCAAAGAGGTTATCCCATCTTCTTACTTGGATGAACAAACAAAATTCTTCATCAATCCAACCGGCCGCTTTGTAATTGGCGGGCCTCAAGGAGACTCTGGCTTGACTGGCCGTAAGATTATTGTGGATACTTACGGAGGTTATGCTCGTCATGGTGGCGGAGCCTTCTCTGGTAAGGATGCAACCAAGGTCGACCGCTCAGCTTCATACGCAGCTCGCTACATCGCTAAAAACATCGTGGCTGCTGGGTTGGCTAAGAAAGCAGAAGTGCAGTTAGCCTATGCCATTGGTGTGGCTCAGCCGGTTTCTGTACGCATCGATACTTTTGGTACTGGAGCAGTTGCAGAAAGCAAATTGCAAGAAGCAGTTCGTCAGATTTTTGATCTGCGTCCAGCCGGTATCATTCAAATGCTGGATCTGAAACGCCCAATCTATCGTCAGACAGCAGCTTATGGCCACATGGGTAGGACAGACATTGACCTGCCTTGGGAAAGAATCGATAAAGTTCAAGCCTTGAAGGAGTATCTAGCTTAAAAATGTGAGTGAGGCATTAGATGATTCGCAGTTTAAAAGAAAAGGAATATAACTTTTTAGAAGAATTTCTTTATCAAGCAATTTATATTCCAGAAGGATTTTCTCCACTTGAAAGAAGTATTTTGCAAGATCCTGACCTACAAATGTATGTGAAAGATTTCGGTCAAAAGGATAGAGATTTTGCTCTTGCAGCATAAGAAAATGGTCAGATTGTTGGAATTGTCTGGGTCAGACTCATGAAAGATTACGGCTATTATAATAACCGGACTCCTTCTTTATCTATATCCTTGTTGCCTGAATTTAGAGCGAAAGGTTTGGGACAGCAACTAATGGTTGCAATACTGGACTTGCTTAAATTTAAAGGTTATTCTAGTGTGTCTCTTTCTGTTTCCAAAGAAAACCCTGCTGTCCGTTTTTATAGGAGACTTGGATTTGTTATAGTTGAAGCTAGGCAAGATGATTTTTTAATGGTGCGCACTTTCTAGAAAAAAAGGAGATTATGAAACTAGAACGATTAATTTATATTTTATTAGCCCTTTTGAATAAAAGATAGATAACAGCTAAAGAAATTGCTGAACGTTTTGACATATCTACCCGCACAGTATATCGAGATATGGATACGCTCAGCTTAGCTGGAATCCCTATCTACTCTGAACGTGGGGACAAGGGTGGCTTTTATATACCAGATGACTACAAGATGGACAGCAGCTTTTTTACAGAAGAAGAAAAGCAGTTTATCATCAATATGAGCCAAAATGTTGGCAAAATCGTTGGACATCCTAGTTTTGATAGCATTGAGCACAAGCTCTCGTCTCAAGAAACCACAAACATGGGCAATCCATTTTATTTTGATCTCAGTTCCTGGTCTCTCAATATAAATTATTTACTTGAAATGGAGCAGGCTATACAAACTGGGAAGAAAATTTCCTTTTCTTACTATTCTAAGAAACAAGATCGAAGTCAGCGAACAATTCTTCCTTATCGTCTGATTTTTAAACTAAATGCTTGGTATGTCATCGGATATTGCTTAGACAAGTTAGATTTTCGTTTTTTCAAACTCAGCAGGATTCGAGATTTACAGCTAGTGGAGGAAGCTGTCAAAGATAGAGATTACCTACTTTATCTCAAGAAAAGTTAGAGCTTTTATTAAATCCATCCAAGGATAAAGTTGAGGGCAGTAAAGAAGAAATCGAGCTGATTTTCACAGAATCTGCACTTCCGAAGATCTATGACCATTTCACAGAAGAAGAAATCACTGTTGAGCAAACAAGGATAAAGGTACATGCTTTCAGAGCATTGACACCGGCCTTTTTCGAATTGATTTTAAGTTTTGCTC
>ERZ773008.690-NODE-690-length-24668-cov-8.119083_pt1 | contig 24668 bp, 15 predicted proteins | sample MGYA00580664_ERZ773008 | MGnify/ENA primary metagenome ERZ773008 (study PRJEB29015, sample SAMEA2738016) | human oral metagenome | biome: human oral; feature: human-associated habitat; material: dental | place: China | collected 2048 ... | reverse complement strand
CCGACGACGAGACCATCGCCGCTTTCCAGCTGCTGTGCCGCACCGAGGGCATCATTCCCGCCCTGGAGTCGTCGCACGCCCTGGCGCACGCCATCCGGTTGGCGCCGACGTTGAGTCCCGAGAAGGTGCTGATCGTGAACCTATCGGGTCGCGGCGACAAGGACGTCGACTACGTCGCCGAATACCTGGCCGGGTGAGGGGTCTCGACCCCTCCTGCTGCTCTCGGCAGTTCGATCGTGACCTCGCAGCCCGGTGGCCGGTTCCGCAGGTCAACGGTGCCCCGATGGGCCGCGACTATGGTGCGGACGATCGGCAGGCCGAGGCCGTTTCCCGATCCAGCGCCGGGGGTGCGGGCCCGGTCGCCGCGCCAACCCGCGGTGAAGGACTTCTCCAGGGCCTCCGGACTCAACCCGCCGCAACCGTCGCGGACCTGCACCCGCACGGTGTCGTCGCCGCTGACGACCACGGTCACCTCGGTTCCGGGACGGGTGTAGGCGATGGCGTTTCCGATGATGTTCTGCAGCGCCCTTGACAGCAGTCCCGCGTCCCCCGTGACGTCGCTGGAGTCCCCCTCGACGGAACCCGTGAGGCGCACGTCGCGGCGCAGGGCGAGCGGGGTGAGGTTGCCGACGAGGTCGGAGACCAGGTCGCTGACGGTCACCGTCTCGGAGTTCAACTCCAAGGTGCCGGACTGCAGCCCGGCCAGCGCCAGGACGTCGTCGACCATGGCGGCGGTGCGTTCGGCCTCCGTGACGATGGCGCGGTGGTAGCTGGCGGGGTCCGGGGCGATGCCGTCCTCCAGCGCCTCGCCCATCGCCCTGATACCGGCGAGCGGGGTGCGCAGGTCGTGGGACAGCCACGCGATGAGTTCCCGCCTGCCCTGTTCCACCTCGCGCCGGCGGCGTTCCTGTTCCAGCGCCGCCGCGGCCTCCGCGATCACCCGCTGACTGCGCAACGCCACCAGCACGCCCGCCAGCAGGGCCGCGGGAACGGTGGCGGCGAGCAGCAGCAGCGGCACCCCCACCGATTCGATCAGCATCAGCCGCACCCCGACCAGCATCCCGACCCCGACGGTCACGACAACGGTGATGGGGCTCAGCAGGGCGGCCCAGCGAACGGAACGTCTCGCCACGCTCAGGGTCATGGCGGTGCAGCCCAGACCCACCAACAGGGTGACGGCGGCGACTACCAGCAGCTGCCCGGTCACGAGGCCTCCCACCGGTATCCGCGACCCCACACCGTCACCAGCCGGGTGGGATGCTGCGGGTCGGGCTCCACCTTCCCACGCAGCCGCCGCACGTGCACCGTCACCGTGGATGCGTCGCCGACGTCCCAGCCCCACACCACGCGCATCAGTTCCTCACGGGAGAAGACCTTCTCGGGATGGGTTACCAAGTGGGCGAGCAGGTCGAACTCGCGGAGCGTGAGCGTCAACGTCTCGCCCGCGAGGGTGGCTTTCCGGGCGGTGAGGTCGAGGGTGAGGTCGCCGTCGGTGATGATCTCCCGTTCGGGCCGGGGTTGCTGTCGTCGCAGCACCGCGTTGACCCTCAACACGAGTTCGCGGGGGCTGAACGGTTTGGCCAGGTAGTCGTCGGCGCCGAGTTCCAGACCCAGCACCCGGTCGGCCTCCGAGCCCTTGGCGGTGAGCATGATCACCGGTGCGACCACCCCGCGGGAGCGGATCCGCCGGAACACCTCGAGGCCGTCGATACCGGGCAGCATGAGGTCCAGGATCACCAGGTCGCAGCCGTCGGCGAGTTCCAGGGCGCTGATCCCGTCGGATGCCTCGGTGATGCTGTGCCCGGCCGCACGCAGGTAGTCGGAGACCACACCGCGCACGGTCGGATCGTCGTCGACGAGCAGGATGTTTCCCATGGGCTCAGGGTAGGGCTGCTCATCCGAATGTGAATGCATTGGCGCTCACGCCTTTGTCGAAGGTCAGGGTGACGGTGGTTCCCCGGGTGGCCTCGGGCAGCCGCACCAGCCGGTACAGGCGGGCACCGGAGATCGTCACCTCCTCGCCCTGCACGTCGGCCCCACCGGGTGGACCGCCGCCCTCGACCTGGACGCGCACCTTCGCCCCTGCGGGACCGTCCATCACCAGGAACATCTCACGCCCGGCGAAGCGATAGTTCAGTTGCGCCCCGTCCCGGGCGGCGGTGATCGATTCGTCGCTGGCCGTCCAGCTCCCGGACAGGCTCCACCGATTGGTGGCACCGGGTGCGGGGTTCTGGCCGTAGTCGCGTTCCCCGGTCTCCAACCGGGTTTCGTTACCGGAGGCGCGCCGGGTACCGAGGTAGGTTTCCGGTGACTGTCCCCGCGTGGGCTGCGTGGTTTCCCCGGTGACCCCGGCCTTGTCCCCGGTTTCGCCGAGCAGGTCGCGGATCTGTTTCTCCGCCTCGTCGTAGTTGCCCTCGCCGAAGTGCGTCCAGCGGATGTTGCCGTCCTTGTCGATCAGGTATTTCGCGGGCCAGTACCGGTTGTGGTAGGCGCGCCAGGTGGCGAAGTCGTTGTCCAGGGCCACCGGGTACTTGATGCCCGCGTCACGCACCGCCTTCTCGACGTTCTCCGGCACTTTCTCGAAGGTGAACTCGGGCGCGTGCACGCCGATGATCTCCAGTCCGGCGGCACGGTAGCGGTCGTACCAGGCGTTCAGGTAGGGCTGGGTGCGCATGCAGTTGATACAGCTGTAGGTCCAGAAGTCAACCAGCACGACCTTGCCCCTGAGGTCGGCCAGGGCGGTAGGGTTGCTGTTGACCCAGTGGGAGATACCGGCCAGTTCCGGGGCCGGGCCGAGCTGCCGTTGTTCGGCATTGCCCGCCACCCCGGGGGCCGCGTTGCTCTGGGGGATGAGTCCTTGTTCGAAGGCCGTGAGCGCGGGGAACTTGTCGACGGCCCAGGTCTGGAGTGCCTTGTCCAGGCCCGTGGAAACGAACAGACCCACGACGATGAACAGTGCCGCGATGGCACGCTGGAACCAGCCGCGCGGGTTCGAGGCCCAGCCGAGCCGATCGACGAGCCTGCGGCCCGCCAGGGAGATGCCCAGCAGCGCCCCCGCCATGCCCGCACAGTAGATACCCAGGTAGATCATGCCTGCGACGGGGCTGGCGGGCAGTACCGTCGCGATGACCCACGCGTAGGTTGGCGAGCAGCTGCTGAACACCGGCCCGAGTGCAGCGCCGGTCAGGAGTGCCCCCGCGGTTTCGCCGCGCTGGTTGCGGGCCTTCCCGAGGAGGCCGTGGGCAGCCTCCAGCTTGGTCCACCGGGCTACCCGGGCCCACAAACCGGGGAAGAGCATCGCGACCCCCAGCAGGATCACCAGCACGCCCGACCCGATGGCCCAGACGCGCGGATCGATGCTGAGGAAGGCGGTGCTGGCTTTCAGCAGCAGCGTGAAAACCAGCAGCGACACCACGAGCGAGGCCGCGATCAGGTAGGGGCGGCGCCTGGAACCGTGTCCCAGGCTTCCGCCGACGATGACCGGCAGGAACGGCAACACGCACGGCGCCAGCACCGTCAAGACACCTGCGACCAGGGAGAGCAGAGCGGTGACGATCATGAAGTCAGCCCTGAAGTTCCTTGAGCAGGGCATCCACCGAAGTGCTGACCCATTGGCGTGTCTTCTCGCCGTTGGTGTCTATCTGCACGAAGGTGTGTTGCGTCGTCACCCCGTAGCGTTGCCGCAGATCGGTGTGCTGGTCGTAGTCGACGCTCACCACGGTGGTCTTCGCGGGGATCTTCCCGGGATCAGAGGTCAGCGCCTCGTTGATGGCCCGGCAGTCGGGGCACCACTTGGCGTTGAAGAACAGCACTACCTTCGAGTCGGCGTACTTGTCCTTGGAGGCCTGGTACTGGTCGTAGGTGATGTAGGACTGGGACGCCGAATCACTGTGCGACGTGGCCGAGGAGGGAGACTTCGCGGAAGACATGGCATCGGAGGACGAGTTCGTTTGGGAGCAGCCGCCGAGCACGATGACGGCTGACAGGGCCAGGGGCAGGAGGTATTTCTTCATACCGGGGAGTTTTCCGCCGCCGTGATGACGCGGAACAGGGAGAAATCCTTACGGAAGTGTGACATTCCTCAGGGTCCGAACTTCGACGCTCAAAGGTCATGCCAACGACCTTGAAGCCCCTGCCTTCCCGACAACACCAAGGGATCGGCAAAGTCGGTGGGGGAGGGCGTGTGAGCTGGTTTGCCGGGGTGGGGTGTCGTTGTGACGGGGGCGCGGGCCCCGCGGGGGCGATGAGTGGTGTTTGAATCAACCCAGTCCCGGGGAGCCCTCACTGATGGTCATCTACCCACCATCACCATCCTGTCACGCCAGCCCCCCGTTCCGTATCTTCCAGAACGTGATCGTTCCTCGTCATCGGCGGGGTATACGTCACAGCCTGCCTCGCGGTCTTGTCCTTGGCCGCGGTGAGGGTGCTGACGGGGTGCCTGAGTCTGATGGCGATCCAAGGAGCACGCCACCGATATGAGCCCCTCTGATCTTGAGGCCTTGGGTCTGGAGCGGGGGCAGAAGCTGCCGTCGGAGACCACGATCCGCAGGGCGCTCCACACCGATGCCATGGCGCACCCAAATGAACACCGCCGAATGGATCACTGGCCGAGGTGGCCAATATTTCTGAAGGTCAAGGGCAACCAACAACGCCTGCACCAGAACCTCAAGGCCCTGCGCCTTGGAAGAACATCCCGGAGCTCCCTTGGGCCGAGTGCTCCCGCAACCATCAAGTGCACAGCACCCTCAAAACCATCAACGCACCTACCTGGATTGACTTTCCCACAGCCGCCCAAGTGACCCAGATCCGACACACCCCGTACCCTCAAGGGCAGGGAACACGTCGAGGCGGTATACAACCGTCACCGGCCCCATTCCTCACTCGGCTACCAGACACCGGTCGAGTTCAAGCACCACCGCAAAATAATTGCACAGTAAACCAAGAGTCAAGTCACGTAACCGGGATGTGCCCACGATTTGCAGAGAAACCCAGCACCCAACAAACTTTGCCGACTCCCTGCCGACAACGCGAACCGTGTAACATCTAAGATTGGTAAATTCGATTCTGGATTTCCGGTTTATGCTCTCCCGCTTCCTTGACGGGACCTCACACTGAGGGACACCCTTGGCAGCGAAGCATCTTGAAAGATAGGAATCGCGATGACATTCAGCCGGGTGGTGTTCGTACACGGCGCTTTTGAAGGTTCGTGGTGCTGGGAACGCGTTCTCCCCCTCGTCGAAGGCGATGTGGTGGCCGTTGATCTTCCGGGAAGGCTAGGGAGCGCGCCAGTGGCGCCCACTCTGGAGAACTGGGCCGACACGGTTGAATCAGCGACCACGGGTCGGTCGCTGGTTGTCGCGCACTCTCTCGGAGGAATATCCGCTTTGGCAGCAGCGAATCGAGCGCCCAACCGTATCGCGGGTCTGATGTTCGTAGCCGGATTGGTACCCTCGAGCGGACAATGCTACTGGGACCTGCTACCAAAGTTTCAGAACATGATCCGCAAGTGGATGAAGGTGGGAGAACCGGTGGTGCGCATCACCAGGCTGGCTGCCCGGCTCAGGTTGTGCAACGGTTTGCCCCCGGCCGACCGCGACATGATCCTGTCGAGGCTCGTTCCGGAGCCCGGGCTCGCGATGGGAACGCCGGTCGATTATGAACTCGCCGACGACCTCGATCTCACCTACGTTCACACGACCCGTGACAGGATGGTCAGGCCGTGCGAACAACGTCACTACGTCTCTGTGCTTCCGGAACGCACCCGTCGATTGACGCTCGACTGCGGACACAGTGCCCACCACTCCCAGCCGGTCGAACTCGCCAGAATCATCAACGACCTGCTGTGATGGTGGGCACCCGCGCCGTGTGTTGCGCGATCCCTACTCAGTGCGTTCGAAGAATTCCCGTAACTGTCGCGCCCCGGTCTCATCCATACGTGAGCTCCCCATGACTTCACCATCCACCAGATATATGGCGTGACTGCAGCACCTGAATACCAGTTCAATGTCGTGGGTGATGACGAGTACCGTCTTTCCACCGGCACTCATGGCGGTAAGGGAATCCGCCACCTCGGTCATTCTCCTGTGGTCAAGACCGCTGGTCGGTTCATCCAGTATCAGAATCTCCCTGTCCGCGGCGATCGCGCTCCCGATGGCGACGCGTTGCTGCTCACCACCCGACAGTGACATGGGATGCCGGTCAGATTTGTCATCGAGATCCAGCGACCGCAGGGTCTCGATAGCACGTTCCTGTTCCTCGTCGGGGTCGGTGCCGTCCATGCTCAGGAGCAGTTCGCTGATCACGTCCTCGGTGAAGAGCTGGTGGTTCACGTCCTGCATGACCATGTAGACGAGTTCCCGCTGCTTGCGGACGTTGTAAGTGACTCCGTCGATCTCCAGTCCACCGCTGCCGGATTTCTCCAGGCCGCACAGAGTCCTGGCGAGCGTGGTCTTCCCTGCACCATTTCTCCCGATCACCGCAATGACCTCGCCTCGTGGCAGCACCAACTTCGGAATCGACAGCCTCTGATGGCCCTCCGTGACACATCTCAGCGCCGTGAGAGTGAGATTTCCCCCGCTGTTTCTCACCTCCGCTCGTGGCGCGAGCCTCCAGGGGTCGGGTGCTCTGAGACCCAGTTCCTCCAGTGTTTCCGGGCCGAGGTGGCGCAGCTCAGCAGGAGTGAACTCCCGCTCGATCCGGCCGTTGTTGATGTAGACGAACCGGTCTGCGAGGTCGACGAGATAGAAAATCCGGTGTTCTGCAATCACCAGAGTTTTCCCGTCATCCCGCCAACGCCGCACCACACCAGCGAGATCACGAATCGCGAACAGATCGAGATTCGACGAGGGTTCGTCCAGAACCAGGATCTCCGGGTCAGTTGCATCCACGGAGCCGCAGGCGATACGTTGTTTCTCACCCCCGGACATGGTGAAGAGATCTCGGTCGAGCAGGTCCTCCAGCTCGAACCTCGCCGCGGTTCGTTCAATCCGCCGCTCGATCTCCTCGGGGGGCACACCGAGGTTTTCACAGCCGAATGCGAGTTCAGCCGTGGATTCGATGTTGTAGAACTGGGTTCTCGGATCCTGGAACACCGATCCGACATGCTCGGACAACTCGTAGAGTCTCATGTCACTGATCTGATGCCCACCGAGGAGAACTTCTCCTGTCAATTTGCCTTCATGAAAATACGGGATCAGACCGTTGATGAGTCGCGTAATCGTGCTTTTTCCGCATCCGGATTCGCCGCAGAGCACCACGGTCTCGCCCTTGCGGATCTCCAGCGACACGTTCTCCAGGCTCGGGGTGGCTTCATCCCCGTAGGAAAAGGTGACGTCTCGGAACTCGAGCATCTACAGCTCTCCAATCAGGTGAAGGCGTACGTGGCCATGAGTAGGACAGCGACCAGGACGAGGACCGCCACGTCGACAGGGCGAAATCCGATTCTCGCGATACTCGTGTGCTGTCCTGGTCGTTCCAGTCCCCGGGTCAGGGCGGCTGCGGAGAGCTCGTTCCCGATTTTCGCCATCGAAATGACGAGAGGGATGAAACGGTACTCCAGGAGCGCTGTCGGGTTTCTCCAGAACTTCTTGGCACCAAGACGGATGCCACGCATCCTCATGGCGTCATTGATGGACCTGAATTCTTCCTGCATCGTCGGTACGAACCGGAAGATCACCGAAATCGGGATCGTGATCTTCCGGGTGACCTTCATTCGTCCGAGTCCTGTCACCAGCTCAGTTGCGGTGGTCGATGCAATGAAGTATGCGGCCATCGCAAATGCTGGAGCGAGCCGCAGCACGAACCCAGTGAGTAGGACCGCGATCATATTCACGAGCATGGGCAGTTCCAGCTGCCCGTGAGAAGCCTTCACGAGCAGCCCAAGCCCAAACAGCACGATGTACCAGATTGCGATCTTGAACTGTCTGTTCTGGAGAAGCAGTAGTATGGGAATGGCCGCCACGGCGGCAGTGAAGTAGGTGGAGTCGTTCAGCAGCTCCGTCATGGCGACCACCACCATCAGGAATATCTTGGTGCGCGGGTCGAGGTTCAGGGGGAAGTACTCGCCTCCCGCATCTGTTGTGCTCAAGCGATTCCGGCCCTCTGGAAGTGTTTACGCAGCATCTTGCGGCCAAGGAAAGCTCCCACGAGGCCACTGAGGAACAGCAAGGGAATTGATACGTACAGCATCCAGGACGGCATGAACTGCTGCAGAGCACTCACGTATTCGGCCCCCATTGATTTCTCTATCTGGTCCCAGTAGGTGGCGCCTGCAAACCAGAGAAGCAGCGGGCCAGCAATCATGCCGAGGCAGTACACCGCGTAGCTGAGTGCGTGCGCGGAAAATCGCTGGTACCCACCGAACCTCAACACCAGGTCACCCACAAAGCCTGCGGCGCCCATGACGACGAGGGCAACCCACATATAGCCCATCAGGAAGAAGAATGCGCCGATGATGATCCCCGTGAGGGTCAGCATGCCAAATTTCTTGATCTTGGTGTAGTACAGCATCATCGGGATTGCGCACACCAACGGCCAGATCACCATCAGCGCGGGGTACACGGGAGGAAATGCATTCAAGGAACCAACCGCGAACATGATGATCATCGTGATAGCCGTGTACACGCCGACGTTGATCAGGTCCTTGCCGTTGAGCCTGTTTGTTTCAGCCATATCTCTTCTCTTTTCTTGCGAGTGATTTTTCGGTCCGTGCGATCGGGCGGTTCCGAGGTGGCACGACGGACCCCGTGCATCATGTCTCTCAGGACCGGACCTCACTTGTCTCATCTTGCGTACCGCACGTGCGAGAGCTTAGTACTAAGCCTTACCTAACACAGCCCTGGGGGTGGCTGTCTCGGCAGCCGGGAATCGGACCGCCTCGGGCACCGGTTCCCGGCCTTGATACAGCATTGGAGGATCGCCCCCTGCGCCGCGTCTCCCGCGAGCACACCAACACGATGGTCGTCCCCTCCTGCCCTACGAGGGGCTCCGATCATGAGGTCAGCCTCCGTGGTGCCTCACCGCAGGGGAAACACCCCGAGCGCGGCGAGCTCACCGATCAACACGCCAGCCGTGTCGACGACGTGGCCACCGTCAAGCATCGTGAAATGGTTGCCGTTGACGTGCGTGATCGTACTGGTGCCGATGAACACGTCTTGCCACAGCTGCGCCGATCGTTCATGTGCGCCGGGAAGGAAGCCGTGGCTACTGCGAGGCTGGAGGATCACCGCATCGGCGACCAGCGGCTCAGGCGCCAAAGTCGCAGCCCGCATGGTGTGGCGGTATCGCAGCCACTCCTGACGAAGGCGTTCCGGCAATTCATGCTGCTCGGCAGGCATGGCGTTTTGATACATACGCCACCGTTCCTGCTCATCGAGCGACGCCAGGTGAGCGAAGAACCGCCCAACGGGTGTCTCGGTGTCAGCCTCTGCACCGGTCGTTCGTGGGGTGAGGTCCGGCACCCGCTGCATGGAGAACGAACCCGATTTGGCCCGGGCCAAGATCCAGTTGAAGATCTCGATCAGCTCAGGGGCCTTCTCCCCGCGGGGTACGACGGAGTCGAGGGAAGCTCCTCGGGATGTAAGGAACATGACCTCGGACAGTCGGTCATCGGCCAGTACGGGAACGATCTGTGGGTCGATGAGTCCCAATGGAAGAACATTCCGCCCGGCCTCGAGCAGACACCGGGCGGTTTCAATGGCGACCAGCGCCCCATAGCTGTAGCCGATGAGGGAATATTCCTCGGCCTTCATGTCCTCGGCTGCCGTGGCGACCAGATCAGCGATCGCGTTCGTCACGGTATCGGCGGGCCGGTTGGTGAACCATTCATCATCAGGGATTGTCACCGCGACGATGGTGCCCGCTTCCGGGGGCAGCGCAGCGGCCATCCGGGTCATGGTCATGCTGTTGGCCAGCGAGTCACTGAAGAGCACCGTGGCGCGGGATGCCGTCGCCCGGTTCTCTTCGGAGTCCCGCAATGAGGTGATCTCGACGACGGATCGGCCGGGCTGTCCGGGTGCGCGGCCACGGGCCCAGTCGTCGTACTTGACAGCAGCCATGCCGATGCTCGGGGCGCTGAGCAGGACGCGCAGCACCGTCTCGAAAGAGGCCTCTGCAAATTCGGGGACTTCGTCACGGAGTCGCCCGGCAACCGCAGCAGCCGAGATCGAGTTGGCACCGAGATCGAATGGGTTGACGCCGTATGCCGGTGGCTCTCCGAGGCCGAGTTGTTCGGCCCAGAGATCGGCGATTCGTGCAGCCAGCGCGTCGGTGCGTTCTGGGAGCTTTGACTCGGCCGGATCCGCAGTATCGCGTTCACCGCGCCCAGTCGTTTCCTCGCCGGTGACGGCCTCGGCTCTGGTGGTCAACTTCTTCTTGTCGATCTTCCCGTTTCGGGTGAGGGGCAGCTCCGGTACGAACTCGAACTGCTGAGGCACCATCACCCCGGGAAGACGGCTGCTGAGGAACGAGGTCAGGTTTTCGTGAGGCGACGCGGTATCGCCTGCGCATACACGGGAGACGAAACACACGAATCGTTCCGGTGCCAGAGCGCTGTCCTCCGCAGGGAAGGCGACGACACCGCCGCCGGTGCTTCCCGCCAGCTGCGAAAGCCACCACCGACGGGAGGGGAAAAGGCCAAGTTTCTGATGGCTTTCGTCAGGTTTCGTCATCAGGAAGATCTGCGTCAGATACACCCACCACTGCTCGTCGACCGGTTCTGAGAGCATGACCAGCCCGCCATCCACGACGAGACCCGCGAGTCGCTCGAGCGATTGAGGAATGTTCCGGGCGTTCTCCAGTACGCCAAAGGCGCAGACCAGATCGTAGGAGCGCTCCGCGAAACCCTGCTCAGTAGGCGAACGATCGATGTCGAACGTTTCGAAACGCCAGTGGCCTTCAGAACCCCAGCGTTCCCGAGCGGAGGGAAGGAAGTACGCGGATCGGTCGGTGAAGGTGTAGTGGAATTCTTTGCCCGACAACCCGGCCACCATGCTTCCGGTCGTGCTTCCCGTTCCGGCACCGATCTCCAGGATGCGCAAGGGCTCGGCTCGGTGCTGCGCAGCGATGCGCGAGACGAGCGCAGCAATCGCCGCGTTTCCCCACTGCATGTTGGCTCGGTCCCGGTACACTCGTTCGGCAATTTCTTGACTGCCATCGGGGAACAGCAGTTCGTGGGCTGGGATTCGGCCTGAGAACAGTTCCGGGAGGAGCTCCGCAGAACGCTTGACGTAACCGGTGAACTGCCGGTAGTTGAAACCGCGGGGGCTCAGCTGCTCGACCCGTGCCCACAGCTGCTGCAGCTCCACTCCATCATGTGATGTACCTTCCTGATCACGCAGGGCCTGCCGCCAAGCATCGACCATCCATTCATTGGCAGGCGCGACGGGCAGCCCGTCATCGATCTGTTCGAGGGTTCGCATCATTGTTGCGACGCATGCGGTCTCAAGAGCAGCCGCGTACTCGGCGATACCGTCCCGGTCACCAATATCAACCTGGGCGGAGGCCTCAGCAGTGGCTTCCTGTACCCATTGCCGCAGCGGATCATCCATGGATACATCCGCGGGGACGACGAAGGCGTGCAACCGACGTTGCGCCCCATGGCCGATGGCAACGACAGCAGCCTGCGCAACAGCCTCGTGCTCGACCAGGACGCTCTCAACCTCGCCGAGCTCGATGCGGTGGCCGCGAATCTTGATCTGATCGTCGAGGCGGCCAAGGATCTCGATTTCTCCTCCTGGCCGGTAAAACCCCAGGTCCCCGGTGCGGTACATGCGGCCGTGCGAGGGATCCTCGACGAAACTCCGCGCAGTCAGCTCCGGGGCGTTGCTGTAGCCATCGGCCAGCCCGGTTCCCATGATCACCAGCTCGCCGGGCACTCCGGTGGGCGCGTCTCGCCCCAGGGTGTCGAGGACCGCGAATCGTTGGTTCGCCAGGGGAAGGCCGTAGGGGATGCTGATCGTGGACGGTTGGACAGGAGCGATGGGGTGGGCGATCGACCAGATCGCTGCCTCGGTGGCTCCGCCCATCGAGACGAACTGCGTGTGGGGGAAGGCTTTCTGCAGGTCACGAACCAGGTCAGGAGGGATCCTGTCCCCGGAGAGTATCCACTGCCGAAGCGCGCTGAGCCGGGTTCCCCCGTTGTCCAAGGCTGTCAGCAACAACTGTGCGACAGCGGGAACGGTGTTCATCGTGGTGACGTCGTGTTCGGCCGCGACATCGAGCCAGGTCGACGGAGTGACGATCGTGTCCGCGGGGGGAAGCACGACGGCACCTCCCACGCTCAAGGGTCCGAAGATGTCGTAGACCGACAGGTCGAACCCCAGGTCCGCGATGGCCAGCGTACGGTCATCACCAGTGAGCTTGAAACGCTCGTTGACATCCATGATGGTGTTGACTGCCGCACGATGGCTGATCTCGACCCCCTTGGGACGTCCGGTTGATCCCGAGGTGTAGATCACATAGGCGAGATCCCCCGGGTCGGCGTCCGGACGGATCGCAGGCAGAACCGTTCCGGCCCCGGCGACGGGGAGTTCACCCACGTTGACGCTGGGGACGCCCTCGGCAACATCGTGTCCTCCAGCGCACACCAGGGCGACGACACCGGCATCATCACAGATCGCGGACAGGCGTGCACGCGGGTGACGGATGTCGAGGGGCACGTAGGCCGCACCTGAGAACAGAACCCCCAGAACCGCCGCAACCTGGTCTGGGGACTTCGGCATCGCGATCGCCACCCGGTCGCCCCGCCGCACACCAGCTTCCTCCAACGCGGTCGCGATGGTGGCGGATCGTCTCAGCAGCTCTGTGTAGCTGATATTGACGCCCCGCCCAAGGACCGCCTTCGCGGCGGGACTGGTTCTGGCGGTCTCGATCACGAATTCGTGCAGCAGTCCAGTGGGAAGGTCACGTTGCGTGGCGTTGGCCCGTTCCCTTTCCGCACGTTGCTCCGCCGGAAGTTCGACAGGCGAGGCCGTCGACCACGAACCACCATCAGCAGCGAGACGGCGGAGGGCATCGGTGAAGGCCGTGAACATGTCATCGAGCATTCCTGCCGGGAAGATTCCCTCCCGTGCATCCCAGTGCACATGGAGCCCATCGACGTCGTCCATCACCTGACAGTCGAGGAAGGCCTGCGGTGTCTGGCTGATGGTGTATCCCATCGAACCGTGCACCGTAGAGGCGACGTCCTGGTCGTCGGCACCGACCCCGATGGCGCTGGTGTAGACGTAGGGCATGACCGCGACGTCACGGCTCCGCCTGCGGGCGATCTCACGCATCACCTCCACACCGCTGAATGAACGGTGATCGAGGTCGGTGAACAGCTGTTCGAGCATCTCACGGGCCCGAACGGTGAACGGCCTCGTGTCCGCCCGGGTCTCGAGCAGGGTGACTGAGGTGAAGTCCCCGACCACTCGCACGAGTTCGGGCACATCCGAGGGGCGGTCGAGCACGGTCAGGTTGAGGCAGAAATGCGGATCCTCCGCCCACCTGCTGAGAACATCCGCGTAGCAGGCCAGCACCGCTACGCTCGCGGTGAGTTCATATTCCCGCGCGTGCCGCTCCAGTTGCTGCCACTGCGCATGCGGCAGGAGGAAGCTGTGGCCGCACCACCGGACAGGAGACGAAGCAGCGGCGGGGTCCAAAGCGCCATCAAGAACCGGGAGCTGGGGCGCTGGCGGCAGGTCGTCGATCCTGTTCAGCCAGTAGTCGCGGGCACGCCGATGCGACTGGCCCTCACGCTGAGCCGTTTCCCACAGGACGTAGTCGCGAAACTGAAGGGGGGATCCGACCGGTGCTTCACGGCCCGCATACTCCTGCTCCCACTCCCGAATGAGCCTGAGCAGGCTGGCCCAGTCCCCCACCAGGAAGTCGAAGGAGATGTGCATGGTGCTCTGCCCGTCGGGTTCGTCAGCCGGTGGCTGGGTGAACTCGATCGCGAACATGGGCCAGGAACCGGTCGGGTGCACGGAGTGGGAGAGGCGTTCACGCACCTGTTCCAGCTGCATCTCACGCTCCTTCGGGGCACTGCTGACGAGCGTGGTGACGGGGATCTCCAGCAGCGGCACCTCCCTGCGCACACGCTGAAAACCAGATACGTCGATCTCGACACGCAACATGTCATGGCGGTCGACGAGTGCCCGCCAGGCCGCCGTGGCCCGGTCTGGATCCAGTCTTGGATAGTTCATCTCGCAGTAGAGATGGCAAGCGACCCCGCCGTAGTCGAACACGGAGGACCGGCCCATCAGGTAGGCGCCCTGAACGTCTGTGAGCGGGAAGGACTCAAAACGGTCCTCCGGCTGGGCTCGGGGGCCGCTTCGTTCCCGCAGCCTCGCGAGGATGTCCTCTTTGTTGGCCCGTAGCTGAGAAATGACGCCGGAAGTGACGACTCCGCGAGGAGCCCGGTAACGCAACCGGCCGTCATCCTCCCAGAGGATGATGCCCAGGTCGGTCCACTGGTCGAGCAGTTCGCTGAGGATCATTGTAGGTTCTCGTCTTCCTTTTCCTTCGAGGGATGTGTTTCGTTGATGGCGGCCCGTGCAGCGGCGCGCAGGCGTTCCTGGATGTGCATTCGTTTCATGCCGTCGGTTTCCTCACCCCCGGCAGCCGGGAATTCGACGCCCCCGGTGAGGCTTTCCCATAGTTGAGCTACCTGCAGGATGCGTTGCGCGTCACCATTCGACATGCCACAGAACATGGCGGTTATCTGTTCGGCGAGGGCTCTCGGCCAGAGATCGGTCAGGATCTGTGCATGTGTGTTCTGCAGCTGGAAAAGTTCAACGCTGGAAAACGTCGCGTTGAGGTTGTCGTCCTCGTATCCGGCTCCGGTCTTCGCCTGTTCGGGTAGGTGCAGGGTCGGGGTCCAATGCACCGGGCCGTGCACGTCAGCGAGGGTGAGTGTCCCGGATCGGGTGTGTATGGACATGGAGGGGAATCGGACATCGTTGTCGGTGTCGCGGGCATCCAACACGGTTGCGTACCGTACCGCCACCGGGACTCCGCCGAGTGTGCCGCCGATCAGGGTGCCGTCCTGGCTCGACTGCAACGAGACGGGACGTGTGGAAAGCCCAATCTCGGTGAACAGCCGCGCAAGCGTGTAGGCAGGCTGAATCGACAGGTGTGCGTCAATGGCAAGCGGCCTGTCAACCGCGAGCAGTTCGCGAGCGGCCCCACGGAACGCACGAACCGCTGGAAGCCAGCGGTAGAGATCCGCCACGGCGAACCGGGCACCACCACGATGCGCGGCACGCAAGCAGGTGGCGACGTCCTTCTTGCCGACGGGAAGCTCGTGCAGCACCGCGATACCCCGCTCAAGGAGTTGAGCGGCAATCGTGGTCCCGGACCCCCCGATTCCGTTGGAACGCACGATGACGCAGGCGAGATCGGTGTCGTCGGGGACGTCCTCGATCCGGGTCATCAGGGGCACCCCGTGGGCCTCGGCGATTCTCCGTGACCGTTCGCTGCCCCGGGAGAGAAGACCGGTGACGGTGATTCCCGGGCGGCAGCGGCGGAGTGCTTCCAGGTACAGCTGCCCGAACGTGGAGCCGACAACCACTACCTTCCGGATCGGATGAAACTCCGTGATGGTCACAGCGCACCTTCTTCCATGACGTCTGTCGTCACGTCCTGTGTGGTGACGAATGTGCAGGCTGTTTCCGGGGCCATCAACGTAGTCAGGACACGGTCGGGGTCCAGGACAGCTGCTGCACAGCCGCGGCCAGCAGGAACGCGTCCGGAGAGGACCTCTCGGGTGGCGGCCGCGGCGACCTCGGCCGAGAGCACCCCCTCGCTCGGAGCACGAAGCATGATCTTTTCAGTCTCGGTCTCGGCAATGAGCACCACGTAGGGACGGCGACCGGCCGCCTTGACGACGCTCGCATCGTGAAGCCATGAGCTGCCTGTCTCCAGGCCCATACCGATGGCAAGCATGAGCAGATCCATGATGCCCTGACCGACCATGGCGCTGTACCACGTGCCGTCCTTCAATCCCGATTCACGGGCGATGGCCTCGGCATCGGAATCGAGATAGGGAAACAGGGAAACAGGGTCGGGGAATCCATCGATGATCACGTTTTCCTGTCGTTGCGCCCCTTGGGAGACCCTTCGGCCGTCCCGCCACGCCGCCAGGGGCTCGACATCTCCATACTTCAGACCTGCCAGGTAATCCTCCGCGCCTGTTCGTGTGAAGACTCCACGGCCTCCGATGAAAACCGTCAGCGTCCGGGCTCGTGGGTTCCGGCCCAGGAGCCATCGTGGCAGGATCCCGGAGGCGCCTGGCAGAGCGCCGGCGTGGAACAAGGCGACCTGTTCCACGGCGCTGGCCTCCTGGAGGGCACGGACATCAGCCGGTCCACCGACGTCGACATAACTCGCTCCAGCGGCCAGCACGGTTGACGCCGTGGTCAAGGCCCGGTCGTGCGAGGGGCCGGTCGCGTCGACGACGACGTCGAGGCCGTCGGCGAGACGCGCGAGGGAGTCCTGGTCCCGCACGTCACAGGCACACGTCGTGATTCGCGCCCGAGAAGCAGCCTTGGATGCCCCAACTGGTGCCTGGATCGCTTCGGGTCGCCGCGCCGCAAGCCTGAATTCCGTCGCCCGTTCAGGATCGACGGGGGTCCGCAGCAGAGCTTCAGCGATGTGCTGGCCGATATCGCCGCTGGCGCCGAGAATCCCAATACCAATGTGGTTCACAGCATTCCTTCTTCCTGTGTGTCCTCTCCTGCCGTGGAGATGGCTGCATCAATCCGTTGCGCGACGGCAGCCAGCATGGGACGGGCGAAGAGCTCCCGCATCGCGATGGTGATGCCGTAGCGTCGCTGAACGGCCGCAATGAACTTGGTCGCCCGCAGACTGTCCCCTCCCAGTTCGAAGAAACTGTCCGAGCGGTCCCGCGGGGCTGTTTGGAGCAGCTGGGACCAGAACAGAGCAACCTCGCTCTCAGTTCCGGAGCGGATCGGTCCGGCCTGGTTGTTCAGGTCTTGTGGCCGCGTCCGTTGAGGGGAGCCATCCAGACCGCGCTCGGCATAGATCAGCACAGCCGGCGTGGGACCGACCGGCGTGCTCTCGACCAGCAGTAGGCCGGCGGCGTTGAGCAACCGTCGCCACGTGGCCTCGTCCCGGGTGGGTTCATCGATCGGTTCACCGGTGGCGTCGGTGAAACCATTCTCCAGCAAACCTGCGATCAGCAGCCCCAGGGGCGAGAGCTCGGTGTTCTCCACCGCGATCAGGACTCCCCCGGGCCGCAGCAACGCCGCTGCCGTTCCCACGGCATCCTGCGGATCCGCCCATCGGTGCAGACTGCCTACGGCGAGCACCACATCAAATGATGCATCCCCGGTATATGGACGGCCCGCCTGGAGGACGGTGACGGCGGCACCGGCCCGGTCCAGGACGGTGTCCAGGTGAGAGTTCTCCCGGCTCGCCCCACCGAGGTCGGCCACTTCCAGAGATCGTGGAAGTCGACTGGCCCGGTCGAGTAGCAGGTCACCCATCCGCTGCCAGACCGGCATTAGACCGGGTTCCGCGGCAGCGAGACGACCGGGCCGCAGGCCGGGAACGGTCAGGAGGTCGGTCGAGGGCACCTCCCCGGTGAGCACCCGACGTACAAGTGGCGCGTGCAGGGTGAGTGTCGCGACCATGTCCTTGATCGGTTGTTCCCAGGAATGCGTTCCCGTTCCGGAAACGGAATGGACCTTCTCCTCAGCCCTGAGGAGGCCTTCGCCCACCGTCAGGATCCCCCGGTCTTCCAGCCAACGACACCAGGTGGCGAGCAGGCCATGGACCTCTGGGGCCATCTGCAGCTGCGTCCACCACTGTTCCGGACGCATCCCTTCACCAGGTAGTTCCTCTAGACGCAGCCACTGCTTCAGAAGAGCGATGGCCGCTGTTTCCTCCTGCTCCCGTCTTTCCCGCCACCGCGCCCGAAGATCGTCGGGAGCAGTTGAAGCCTTGTCGGCACCGAGACCATCGAGATCACTCGGCAACGGGTCGGTCCATCGCGAGGACATTCCCGGTTCGGCCAGATACCGCAGGAAATGCCGAGCAAGGCCAGCCACAGTTGGAAAATAAACGATGTCGCGCCCCTCGATGTGCTCATCGCTGAGTCCCAGTGCGATCGAATGGCCCCGGAACCTGATGAACCAGGGCAGATGCACGGCCTGGTCATCCCCCAGCTCGACGACTTGTTCGTCGGCAACGTCCCGGGTACGCAGGTCACTTTCGAGGTTCGTCTCGAGCAGCTGCGCGAGGAGCGAGGAGTCATGGTCGGATGGTGCGAGCTGCACCAACGTCCGCGATCCCCGTCTCCGGGCAACCGGACCATTGATGTCGCCGACGGCCCTGAGCGCACGAGCCACGATGACAGCGGCAACCGAGAGGACGGAGCGTCCCAGCGGCTGAACCAATTCTTCGAGCGTTCCAGTCGTTGCCTCGTCGGCTATGCACATTTCGTCCTGTCGTTGCTCACCGTTTTGCATGATGTGATACTCGGTCATGGGGTCACGCTTCTTCCGTCGAAGTGAGAGTGGTGATGTGGAGCAGCTCATGGGCGAGCTGGACATCGGGACTGGCCAGGTAGAAGTGCCCACCGCGGGCAACCACGACCTCGATGTCCCTGCGGGACACCTCCTGCCACTCGGGCATCAGGAACGCATCGACCTCGGTGTCCTGGTCACCAACAATCACCCGTACCTCCTCGACACGGATCCGGCTGGGGCGGTAGGTGCTGAGCATTTCGTAATCGGACCGGACGACCGGGAGGAAGAACGATCGAAGTTCCGGATTCTCCCAGATCGGGGCCGAGTCCGGATTCTGGCGGAGTACATCGGCGACGATGTCATCATCGGTTCCGTTTCCCGGCATCATTGAACGTGCGAGACGGTGCGGAAGTGGTGGGTTCTGCCCGGAGACGACGACGATCGTTCGTGGCGAAGCGGCAAGGGCGCTCAGCGCGGCGGCGGTTTCGTAGGCGACGAAGGCACCGAGCGAGTGGCCAACCAGGATCAGGGGCGTGTCGTCGATGCTGTACTGCGCCATTAGCTCGTCCGCCACAAGGGCGCTGAGACGGGCAATGTCGGTGACCGGCGTGGCGTCGACGAGATGGTCTCGTCCGGGATAGGTGACCCCGAACACCTGGTGCTGTGGCATGGCCGCAGCGAGGTGCGTGAAGAATCGGGGGGAGCCTCCTGCGTGCGGGAAGAAGATGACGGTGTGGCCGGTTCGTGGGCCGGTGAACAGCGGCGTGATCAGCCTCATGCGGTCTCCGCCCCCTTTTCGTCGTCATCCGCCATGGCGAGCACGCGTCCGATGAAATCGGTGAATGCCATTTCGATGAAGTCCTCGGAGATCACCTGATGCGGATGGTCCCACCGCAGCTCGATCCCGTTCTGCTGCGTGGGCATGACCTGACAGTCGATGAGCACAGCCGGTGTACGGGTGTGCGTCCACGTGGTTCGCACGGCGCCTCCCGCGAGGTCCTCCGCCAAGGGCGAGCCCAGCAGACTGGTGAACACGACGGGATAGCGTTGACGTTGGGTACTGGCACCGACAGCGACCATCCCAGCATGGGCAATCGCCCTTCCCAACTGGGCGTGGATCTCGCGGAGGTCCATGTCGGATCCGCACTCGCACAGCGCGAGATCACTGAACTGCCCGAGAGCTTCCGGCGCATCAGTCGGACGGCCGGCCGCGGGAATGTTGATGGTGACCCTCTGTTGACCGGTCGCGACAGCCAGAGCAGTGCCGTAGGCGCGCAAGAAAACGCTGTTCAACGTGACACCGTACCTGCGCGCAACGCCTCGCAGTTTCCGAACGGTCGCGACATCGAGCACATGACCGCGGGAGCCGAACACAACCTCGGACTTGGGAATCTCCCCTGCCGGGATGCGTGGAACGGTTGGCGCTGGGATGGTGGCCTCGGTTGACGCCTGGTTCTGCGCGAGGGCATACCGTCGGAACGCACCGATGTCCTGGGCCGGACCCACTGCGTCGACGTCGCCAATGGCGATCGCGGCAAGGTCACGCAGGACTGCTGCGACACTCAGCGAGTCGAGGGCGAGATAGTTGAAGACGAGCCCGAGCTCATCCGGGCGGTTCCGTCGGACAAACCCCCGCACGGCAGGCGCGGATCCGGCATCGACGCTGGTGCGACACAGGAGGTCCCGGAACTGCGCATCCGTGAGGGGGAAGGGAATTTCAGCGAACTCTGGAACGGCGGAGCCAACCACACGCTGCCGCCAGTCCTCGCAGCGCACAAGGCGCAACGCCTCATGACGCGCCACGACCTCGCGGAGCGCCTGTTCCCAGCGGGTGGTTGTCGTGGGATCGTCGCTCGCGACAATCACCGCAACGCAGGGGCTGGTGCGAACCACCCCGGGAATCCCGTCAGACCCGAGGGCGTAGGCCAATTGCAGAGGGGTCAGGTCAAAGGCATCCTCATCCTCCAGATCCGGTTCGGGGACGGACTCGTCCTCGGTTTCCCTCAACGTGCAATTGCGCTGGAATTCATCGAACTTGGGATACCGGAAGAGTGTCGCCACGGATGCGTCAACTCCTGAAGCCCGGAGGGCGGAGCAGACCCTGGCCCCGGTGAGGCTGTCGCCTCCGAGCGCAAAGAAATCCGCGTCATCGGTGATGGTCACTGAGTCATCACGCATGCTGAGCTCGTGCCGCCACACCCAGCGACACCACTCGGTGAATCCGAGGGAGGACAGCGATACGCCTTGAGCCGCTGCGCTGTCGCGCCAGTCGGGGCGGTGCGCCGGCGTGGTCTCTATCGCGGAGGACGGATCGTTCTCCGCGTCCTGCCGACAGGTATCGGCAAAGGCGGCGAGAACAGGGGCACGGAAGAGATTCGAAAGTTCAGCCCGTAGCCCGGTTTCACGCAGCTGAGCACACATCCGGGTGGCCGCCAGCGAGTTACCTCCCAGGGCAAAGAAGTTGCTGCCCGCATCAACCGGACATCCCAGCACATGTTCCCAGGAGTCCGCGACCACCGACTGGACGGAGTCATCGGTGTGCCCGGTTGTGGGACGTTCTTCCTGCCCCTGCTCAACCAGGGACGCGGTGACAGCACGGTCGACCTTGCCGTTCGCGGTCACGGGAAGTTCGTCGGCCGGACGGAACACGGCGGGGACCATGTACCAGGGAAGATGCGATGCGAGATAGGAGGACAGTTCCGAGAACTCCGGGGGGTGACGGTGATCGACAGGAACGTACAGCGCTCCCAGGGCCGACCGGTCACGGATCGGCACCACCGCAGCCACGTCGACACCAGGATGCTCGCAGAGGCGGGCTTCCACCTCACCGCATTCGATCCTGTGCCCACGGATCTTCACCTGCGTGTCCTTGCGTCCGACGATGAAGAGCAGCCCGTCACGCCACATGCCCAGGTCACCAGTCCGGTACCAGCGCTGTCCATCCGCATCGTCGACGAATGCGGCCGAGGTGTGCTCGGGATCCCGGTGGTACCCCCGTGCCAGTCCGACCCCTCCGATCATGAGTTCACCCACACACTCGTCGGGCCTGTCATGACCGTTCGCATCGACCACGCGATATTTCTGCCCGGTCAGTGGTTTCCCATAGGGAATTGACGGCCAGTCTGCCCCCAGGTCAGTCGCGTCGTTGACGATGAACTCGTTCGACCAGATACTCGCCTCGGTGGCCCCTCCCATGGCGACGAGAACCGAGCCGGGTGACATGGCACGCGACCGGGCGGGTAGGTCCAACGGAATCCTGTCACCAGAGATCAGGAACGCGCGCAGGCTCGGCAGGGACTCGTTGGCGGCAGTTAGCATTTCCAGAAGCATCGGCACCGAGTTCCAGATGGTCGCCCCGGAACGACGAACAACCTCACCCCAGCGGAAGGGGTCCCGCGTCTCGGAGTCGTCGACCATGACCAGGCGGCCTCCAGCGCTGAGGGTGCCGAAGATGTCATAGACGCTCAGGTCGAAGTCGATGCCCGACACCCCGAGGATGACATCGCCGGGACCGATGTGGTTGCGTGTGTTGACGTCCGTGATTGTGTTGGCTGCCGCGGCGTGCGTGATCGCGACTCCTTTGGGTTCACCGGTCGACCCCGACGTGTAGATGACATAGGCGAGATCATCCGTGCTCACCGGGACGGGCCTCTCCAGCGGCGGCGCATCCTCGCCGCCGAGGAAGTCCGGGGTGACCAGGAGCGACCACTGGCTGCGTTCCCGGATCCGTTCGAGTCTCGCCTGTGGCGCCCCGGGACCGATCGGTAGATAGGCGCATCCCGCGTACAGGATGCCGAGAATCGCGACGACCTGGTCGACACCGCGCGGGAGCTGCACAGCGACGAGACCTCCCGGTTGCACCAGCCGTGAGATTCTTCCTCCGAACGCCAGAGCACGACGGTCGAGTTCCGCATAACTCAACCCGGATTCCACATCGGGTGTGTTGTGCATGTATCGACGGGATTCTTCGATCGCAATCGATGCCGGCCGTTTCCCGACCTGCTCGCGGAATTCGTCATGAATGAGCCGTGGTGCAGTCGGCGGGGTCGAGTTCAATAGTTCGCGAGCATTCACCTGAGAACGGGGTAGATACGTGTGAGGGCGCCCCGACTCAACAACCTCCTCGAGGTTCTGGAGGAACAGTTCGAATATCGCCTCGGCGATGTGAAGTGGTATCGCGGCGGTTCTGACGTCAAAGGCCACGTCAATGGTGTCCTCATCCAGCCGCAGCAGACGGCAGTCGATGGCGCTCTGCGGTGTCTGGCCCCAGATGCACGGCCGCCCCAGAACCTCGTGGACCAGTGGGGAGAAAATCGTCAGCTCGGTGGCGTAGGTGAACACACACCGGGATGCTGCGACGGGCGAACCAGCAGCTTGCGCATCCCGCATCTCCGTCATCGCGTCCCGGCTCTCAGCGAGCCGGCGGCGCAGATCCGCGGCGACAAGCTGCAGTTCCTGCTCAAAACCAGCGGCGGCGACGGCACGATGCGCGTAGGCCACCGTACGGTCTGCGACGATGTCACCGGTTCTGCGAATGTCCAGGGCTGCCAGGGTCACACAGAAGTTGTCGTTGGCAGACCAGCGGCGCAGTGCGCCCTCGTACACGGTGAGGACCAGGGCCGCGGGGGAAACGCCGTACTCCTTGGCCCTGGACAGAAGTCCTTTCCACTTTTGTTGTGAAATCCCACGCCGGAACGTGGTGAGCTCCACGTCATCAGTAGCGATCTCACGCAGGCCGCTGAGCTCCGGGCCGGGCAGCAGTGGCGAGGAATCACCCTTGCGCCGAGAAACGTGATGTTTCCCGGCAGCCGCCTGCAGCGCGGCTCGGACCGCCCCAACCGTTTCAAGGGGCTCGTACTGGTCCGGAATGGTCCCGTTGTAAAGGACTGCCAGTTCATGCAGGATGACCCCGAGCGCCGCAGCATCGATGGACGCCAGTGAGAAAACCAGGTGGAGCACCTGGTCACCTTCGCCCGCCGTGCTGAGGGCAACGCCCCAGTCGGCGCCCTTGCCGATGTCGATCGTGGATTGCATGAGCCGGTGGCGGATCTCCTCTCTCCCACGGTCCGGGTCCGCCCCTACATCGCGGACCACAACCCGGGGCGCAGACACATGACTGTCTTTGAGCAATGCCTCGTCCCCGAGCACGAATCTGCACCGCAAGGCTGCGTGATGATGCACCCGATCAACGGCTCGCTGCAGACGGTCCGCGTCGAGACATCGCCCGCGGAACTCGAGATAGGTGAGGCACTCCACCCCACCCAGCGGGAGTTCGGGCATGCGTCCCACGGTGTAGGCCTGCTGCAGTGGCGTCATCGCCACCCCGGATCGGCTCGGCACGCCGAGCGTCTGATCGGTCATCGACAACCTCGTCTCAACTCGTCAGTGAGGTAAACCTTACAAACCGAGGAACGTAATAAGTCGTCATCATGTTGCGTAATTAACTTCCGCTCAGACTTGGTGCCGATCGGACAAGAACACGGTTTCCCACCCCGCCGCGACCGGTCAACCACAAGCCCAGATGCGTCGATGTGCCAGTCGAACTCACTCCATGAGGCTCATTCACGGGCGGCACGTCGACCAGCAAAACCCCTAGTCAGAGCGCGGCTAAGATGGCTGTGAACAAGCCTCCATGGCCCCCGTCTGTGCCATCATCTTCATGTGAGGAAACGCCTTTCGCACCTGATACCGTTGGTTCTGGTTGGCGACCGCACGGTTTCCTGCCCCAGCCCCCGGAATAAGTAGGGTGGGACATGATTTTTCTGCTCCACATCCTGTTGTCGCTTCTACTCCAGACGACCGGTCCCTTCCCGACTCCGCCGGTACCGCCCCCCCCGTTGACGAGACGACTCAAAACATCACCCTCCGGGTGGGGGAGGCACAGACGATCAGCCTCGGCGAGGTCAACCTGTCGCTTGCCCACCGTTACAGGGCCAGCGGCGCCGATGAATCGGTGGTCACCAGCTCATCCGAGAACCGCCCCACCGGAAAGACGAACGGCCCCGGCCCCATGCCCGGTTGCGCCCCGGCAGAGGCGTTGTTGACCCTGACCGGGGTTTCCCCGGGAACCACGACCATGACGGTCAGGAACTGCGAACCCGACGGCATCACCTGCAACGACGCCACGCGCACCTACACCATCACCGTCACCTGAGCGGCCGTCGCGATCCGCTCGTTCTACTCGTCGTGCTGGACGAC
>ERZ773008.687-NODE-687-length-24828-cov-5.028701_pt1 | contig 24828 bp, 20 predicted proteins | sample MGYA00580664_ERZ773008 | MGnify/ENA primary metagenome ERZ773008 (study PRJEB29015, sample SAMEA2738016) | human oral metagenome | biome: human oral; feature: human-associated habitat; material: dental | place: China | collected 2048 ... | reverse complement strand
CACTATCTAAAGTCCAACGAATATTGGATAAATCACGGTCTACAACAAGGCTTCCTCCATCATGTAACACATCCCTGAAGAATATAGAATCTTCCGTTTCAAAAAGTGTCTTCACTTCTTTAGTGGAAACTTCTACCTGTTTAATTTGAGTCGTTTCTTTATTTGGTAAGAAGGTCCCTCCATCGAATCGATACGTTATTTTTTCAACGATGATCGGTTGAGGAAATTCTTCTTTCTTTTCTTCCTCATCAGCTTTAGTCGTTTGATAGAAAATAGACTTACTATCTTTTCCCCAAACATATATAGAGACGCCTTTTTTCTCCTGAGTTAAGGCGATGGCTTTCCCACCAGATACAGCTTGAATTTTCAATTGAGGAGTTTTATCTTCTCCTTCATTACTGACAAAACTAATCCACTTTCCATCCGGTGATACTTGAAGCGATGAATTGACCGTTCCATCATCTCCGTAAGGTACTTTTCCTTCGTTAGTGTACTTATAAATAGCTGTTTCATAAGTATTCTTCTTTTCATTCATCTTCGTTTCTGTAAAGAAGATATCACCACCCGCTACAACCGGTTGGGATACGTTTTTTAATTCAAATAAATCTTTTTGTTCGATTTTCTTCATATGATCACTCCTTTTGCGCATGTACTCTTTCAGTCTACTCTTCTAAAGAAAGTTTTGCAATGGCAAACAAAAAGCGTGAGACTATCTTTTCTAGTCTCACGCTTCATTTGATTGATTGGTTATGCTTCTTGTTCGTCGTCTTTTTTACGAGAAGACGCTACTAATCCAACAGAAGCTAGAATACTTAATGCTGCTGCACTAAACAATCCAAATTCATCACCAGTACCAGTATTTGGTAATTCTGGTTGAGAAGCCTGTGGATGTTGTTCAATTGGCATAACTGGTGCTGGCGTAACTGTAGCAGTGTAATTTGCTTTTACTACTGTTCCATTTACGTCTACACGTTGAATCGTTACGGTTGGAGCTACCCCTGTAAAGCCAGCTTCCGGAACAAAAGTAATCATTCCGTCTGGAGCAACAGTGAAGGTTCCAACTCCAGGAATCACTTTAGTCGTTGTTCCATCTTCAAAGGTTGCTGGAACTGAATCATCTAGAGGGACCTCTGGATCCCCTGCTTCAAACTTAGGTTTTGCAGTTTGCGTTTTGCCTTGAACATCCGTTGTCACTTCATCCTTAGAAGAAGGAGTAACAGAAGTTACAGTTGGCGTATATTTCGCAGTTACTGGAGTACCATTGGCATCTTTAGCTTGGACAGTGACACCTTCTGGTGTTCCAACAAAGTCTTTATTCGGCGTAAACGTAATTTCTCCTGTGGTTGGATTTAGTTTATACGTTCCCACTTGTTTACCATCTTTCATCGCTGGTAATTCTGTCTTATCTGTTGGCTCATTCGTTGTTGGATCCACAAACTTCACTGGGTTTGAAGCATTCACAACCATTGGAATTTTTTCTTCAGCTCCATCTTGTTGTTTAAACGTAATCGTTTCAGATTGAACTTGACCTTGTTTTCCTGTTGTTGTCTTATCTTCAGCAATTGGTTGAACAGGTAATACCGTTGGAATGTACTTTACTCCAGCAAGGACTCTACCCGTATTCGCTTCAACTACTTGAACTACAATTGGTTCTGGTGTTCCTCTAAAATCTTTATTTGGAGTAAACTTCACTTTCCCAGTTGTAGGTTCAATTTCGTATTTCCCAACTACTTGTCCATCTTTCATCGCAGGAGCGCTATTTCCAATAGGGTTTCCTGTTTTTGGATCTACAATTTGCATAGGATTTTCACTAGAAGGAGTAACTGGACCAGCTGCATTCGTGAATTTCAATGTTTTATCATGTTCTAACCCTTGCAACTCTTCTGAAGTGGCAGCATCTGAAAGTGGAATCACCTTAGGAATGTAGCGTCCATCCATTGTATTCGCTTGGTCGCTAATCGTTGCAACGGAATTATCTTTCGTATTCCAGCCCGAATCGACCCCATTATTGTCATGACGACGAATCGTAATCCCTTTACCAACTCCAACAAATCCAGCTTCAGGCACAAATTCAACTGCAACATCTTTCCCTGCACCTGTAACTTTATATTTACCTTCACCAGAAACTGCATAATAGCCTTCTGAATCAACGGTTACTTTATTTCCATTTTCATCTACGATATATGGAGCAACGGTTTCATCGATAACAGCATCTTCTGTTTTTGAATATCTTTGTTTTCCTTGAGCAGTGAATTCAACGGTTCCTTTTTGGGTAACTCCTTGAACTCCTTCTGTCTCCTTTTTGCTTCCTTTTGGTGGGAAAATGACTTGTGTTTCAAAGTCTTCTACTTCTCCGGACATTGACATACCAGTTGGACTTTCAATATCTGGCGCATGAGTAGAGATACGAACACGTACTCCAAGTTTATGCAATTCTAAATCATTTAAAACCGGTCCGTTATTAAACGTTAAAACTGCATTTCCGTCTGAAGTAATCGTTGTTTTTTCAGAACGTTCATTTTCATCAAATTTACCATTGCGGTTGAAATCAATCCATCCATAAAGATAGGCTTCTGGACTTCCACCCGTATGTGCCTGAACGGTTAACGTATAGTTCCCTGGACGAGTACGTTCAATCGAAATCATTTCATTCGTTTTGCCTTTTAATTCTGCTGGCAAGATTTGATTAATCCCTTCGTCTCCAGAACCGTCTTTATCGTCCCCTTTCCAATCAGAACGTTCTAGATTTTCATCCATATCTGGGCGAGTATCCCCTAAATATGGTTGATTTACTTTTGCCCCAGTAACTCCATTCACTTGGTTAACTGCGTGTGTCGCAAGACCATATGATTCCGGAGCATCACTTTCATCAAACGGTAAAAATCCAATCATCGCTGCTTGTTTCCCTGCAGCCATGACATAAATTCCAACTTCTGAAGCTCCTCGAGTCATTACAAGCGGTACTGAAAACGGACCTGCAGAATAGTTTGAACCAAACACTCCTGTTCCTAAACCACCGGTCTTCAAATCAGGACTTCCAAAGTACTTCCAGGCAACTGTTTTACCTTTTGACCCTACGCCCTCAGCATTTAAGATTTGACTTGCATTTTGACCAGGTAAATTTACCCCATCCACATTTACAGGCTTTCTGCCATTATAATTTTTAGCTGGATCAAAAGTATCCTTTGTATTTTGTGGGACGTAAGTACGAGTATTTGGAACTCCTTTTTTAGTCCATTCACCAATATGTTGCCACCCTGTTCCGTTTGTAGTAAACATTACTAATTCACCAGGGTTTGCTGATTCTGCATCGGCCATAACGATAGATGGTTTTACTGGTTTACCATTGTATGTCCCAGTAACTTCAAATTGAATACCGAAATTCCCACCATCAAATTCGGAAGTAATCACTGTTTTCTTTTTCCCAGTATCAATCCCTTCTTTACGAATCTCTGTCCACTCATTTTGTGCTTCAGCGATAACTTTTGCTTCTTCACCTGCTTGGTAAGCTGCTCTTCCTTTTGGATTTCCAGAAGAACTAATATACCCATTTTTGGCATTTGGATCATAAGTAGCTTTTTCTTCAGGAGTAGCTCCTTGACTCTCCATACGTTTTCTATAGATTTCTGTTGCTTGGAAAGGTCTTAAAGACTTAATTGTTAATTTAACTTTATAACCCGGCATTACCTCTTTCGTATAGCTTGCTCCGACTTGAAGTGCTAATTTACCATCAGCTGTTCTAGTTGTGCCCGTCCAGTTTGCAGTATCCCCAAAATCCAACCAAGAAACTTGTTTTAAAACTTGATCCGCTAAGATTTGTGGAGTTAAACCTGGTTTTTCTACTTTGGGTTCAGACGTAGCATCGACAACGTCATCACCGATTTTATCGCTTGAAGTCGCTGGAGTTTCACGTTTTGAACGCGTACGAGGTTTATTTTCTGGTGCTACTGTTGTTTCTTCTTTTACTTCAGCAGCAGCCGTTGTTTCTTCAGCTTTGTCAGGTAATGCTGCTTCTTTTTCAGAAGTTTCTTTCGTTGTTTTCTCATTTTCCTCTTTTGGTTGAGAAGTTGTTGTTGTCGTCTCAGCAGTCGGTTCTACTTTTTGTGTAGCTTCTTTTACAGCCTTTTCTGCTTCAGTCGAGTCTTTTTTCGGACTTTCTTTAGTAGCTTCTTGTGTCGAAACCGCTGTACTTTCTACAGTATCAGCATGTACTGTTGTTTGACCTTGTACGAACATAAATCCTAAGGCAACAGCAACAGAAGCTGTCCCTACGGATAATTTTTTAATTGCGTATCGAGTTACTTTTGAACGTTTCTTACGCTCATTCATTTGAACATTCTTTGAACTAAACATATCCTTCCTCTTTCTTTTCTCTATCGTTTTTATATTGTGAAATTTATTGATAACATCCCTTTTTTCACCACTACCTAACCACAGATTTTATCATACATTACATCATTTTCCAACTATGAAAACTCATAATTTGTTTGTGAATTATAATCTTTTCTCAATCATTTTTCCTATCTAAAAATTTATGATTGAAAATATGAATAAAATAAAACAGCATTATTTATTTTCTGAAAATAAACAATGCTGTTCTATGCTTGATTTTATTTGATTTTTCTATCTACGACAATCTCTTTTGGAACTTCTTTTCAAAAATTTTCTAAGGACGTAAAACACAAGTACAATCCCAAAAAAGAACACCCAAAACAGAAGTGGAAGTTTCTTAATAAAGTGCATGGTCTTATTCCAAATAACTTTTGGAATCCATTGACTAGCCTCAGTTGTTGTTTCTTCATAAGTAGATTCAGCAACTCCATCCGGTTCTTTCTCTATTGAATACGTTAATTCTTGTTCATAGATTGTTCCTTGAGGTGTAGCAATTTTCAACTGATTCCCCTCAATTTGATAGTCAGCTGTCTTTCCTTTTTCAGTAAAGACTTTCACAGCGTGATCTAATTTCACTTTTTGGCCTTGAATCGTTTGAATCCCGGGATTGAATAAAGTTTGCGCCTCATATTGCTTTAAGACATAACTCAACAAAGCATTACCAATTTTATGACGATTATACTCTCCAGGAGCACTAGTCCATTCACTTACCCCTAAGACAATATCTAATAGTTCTACTCCGTCTTTTTGATAAATTCCTATATAATTAAATCCATCTCTCTCACTGGTTCCAGTTTTCAAACCAATGATACCAGGATACGCTAATAAGTCTCCTTGAACCGAGTGATTCGTATTTTTGATTATTTGCGCATAAGGTGTTCCACTCATAACCGTAAGCGTGCTATTTCTAGTATACTGAGTAAGTTCAGGATGTACTTTATATAAAGCAATCACCATTTTTGCTAAATCTCTAGCAGTCGTTTGGTTGGGTTGATTCATAGAATGGCGTTTAACCGTATAATGACCTTGGAAATCTTCCGCAACCGCTCCAGTAGCACCTTCGAATTTAGTATTTGTCATTCCTAATTCTTTGGCCTTTTGATTCATTAAGTCTACAAATTCATCCGAATTATCATTCACCAGATGTGACAAAAGAATCGTAGCCGCATTAGAAGAAGGAAGCAGTGCCATTTTTACAAGTTCCTCCACTGGATACTCGACTCCAGCAGTTAGTGGAACATTACTTAAGGCTGTAATTTTAGAAATAGCCTCATCTGTTGCATTTGGGACAACTTTATCACTTAAGTTTATTTTCCCTTCTTTAATCGCATCATAAACGATAAAAATTGTCATTAATTTACTTAAGCTAGCAGGATCTACCGCCTTATCAGGATTTTCCTGCCATAATATTTCTCCATTCGCAATACTCACTACTAGTGAGGCTTTGGGTGTATCTGAAGCGCCAATTTCATAACCTTCATTTTTAACTACTTTTAAAATAGATTCTTGTGCGTTCACTGTTGATATTGAGCTGACAACTCCCATCATCCATAAAGACAAGACGCAAACTAATTTGATTATTTTTTTCATTATTTTTCCCCTTAAAACATCTCCTCTTATTTTATTGAATTCTTCCTCTTTTTGCAATAAAACTTAATACAAATCTAAATCATTTTTCTAAACTTAAGAACTCATATAAAAATGATACAGATATTCTTAGAATTATTGAACGTAACCGAGGACTGAATGTGTTTTAACAAAACTATAAGGAGCAGATACTTTGTCAAAGCACTTATCCCTTTACGAGGTGTTGAAGTTTGGGTATGAATACACTAATCATTTTATTTCACCAAACAGATTCCTCAAATTCCTTAATTTGATGTCCAAAAACACGAAGCTCAGTAGGCTTGAGATTCGAGACTCAATCCTCTGAGTAGCACTCTTTCTGTCATAGCACCTCTCCATTGACGAGGGTGTTGAAGTTTGGATATGAATACACCAATAAACTTATTTCACAAAACTGATTCCTAAATTACCATATTTGGTAATCAAAAATACGAAGTGATTTCGGAGTCTATAGTGGTAACAATAGCGACCACAACTGATGTGAATTAGGGAATCTTCGAAATTTATTTCGTAGAGTCCCTTTGAAGCTCAACCCCAGACTCAATCGGTGAGGAGCACATACTCTGTCCAAGCTCCGGTTCATTTGCGAGGCCGATGAAAACATGGATGTGTCCGTCAAATGGGCCTATTTTCAATAAACATGTTCCTAATGCACCCAACTTTTTACTGTAAATCACAAAGAGCCTCGGATACCAATAATCATAAGAATAACGTGCGTAATCAATGTGAATTACACTCTCTTGAAAATTCATTTTCTAGAGAGTGTTTGAAGCTTGGTAGCCTCAAGACCTCGGCTTGAGGCGGTACAGTTATTCTTATAATTATTGAACGTAGCCGAAGGCTCTATGTGTTTTACCTTTGCACAAACAAAAAACAGGCTCCTTTTCAGGAACCTGTTTGGGTAGAAATTACATCCATTTTGAATAGTCTTCATCATCCATCGCTTCAACACTACCGAGTAGGTACCCATTCCCAACCTGTGAGAAGAAGTCATGGTTACTTGTACCTGTTGAAATTCCATTCATTACAATCGGATCCACATCTTCAGCAGTATCCGGGAACAATGGATCAAACCCTAAGTTTTGAAGTGCCTTATTCGCATTATAACGAATGAACACTTTCACCTTTTCAGTCCAACCAACTTGGTCATAAATAGATTGTGTATACTTCACTTCGTTTTGGTAAAGTTCCAAGCATAAGTTGTATACCCACATCTTCATTTCTTCTTGTTCTTGCTCAGGCAATTCGTTGTAGCCTTGTTGGAACTTGTAACCAGTGTAAGTTCCGTGAACCGACTCGTCACGAATGATTAACTTGATGATTTCAGCTACGTTTGCAAGTTTGTTGTTTCCTAAGTAATAAAGTGGTGTAAAGAATCCACTGTAGAATAGGAAAGTTTCAAGCATAGTAGAAGCCACTTTCATCTTCAAAGCATCTTTACTTTGATAGATTTCATTAATCTTTTTCGCTTTGAATTGTAAGTATTCATTATTATTTGTCCATTCGAAAATATCTTCGATTTCTGCTTTTGTATGCAAAGTACTGAAGATAGTTGAGTAACTTTTCGCGTGAACAGATTCCATGAACTGAATATTATTCCAAACCGCTTCTTCGTGTTGAGTGCGCACGTAATCTTTCATTAAGCTTGCACCTTCTTCTGATTGAAGCGTATCTAATAATGTTAATCCACCGAACACTTTACCCACAACATCTTTTTCTGCAGGTGATAAAGTTCTCCAGTCGTCTAAGTCGTTTGATACTGGAATACGTGTATCTAACCAGAATTGCTCCGTTAGTTTTTCCCAAGTTAATTTATCGATCATGTCTTCCACTTGGTTCCAGTCAATCGCTTTATAGTACTCTACTGGTTGTGTAGATTTTTGAGAAAGAATCTCATTAAAATATCGTTTTGTACTCACGAGCTTATGTCCTTTCTTTCGTATTCCCATTAAATGCTGCAGCTTTCGCAAGCATTACTTCCGATTTCATCGTTGTTTTCTGTAAATGTACGTACATAGTAGATTGACTTGATGCCTTTATTCCACGCATAGTTACGTAAAATATTTAAGTCACGTGTTGTCATCTTGTTTGTACGTCCTTCTTTCCATTCATATAATCCTTCAGGAAGTTCTGAACGCATGAAGAGTGTCAAGCTCATTCCTTGGTCGATATGTTTTTGAGCCGCTGCGTATACGTCGATGACTTTACGCATATCGATATCGTATGCTGATTGGTAGAATGGTAAAGTATCGTTTGATAAGAATGGAGCTGGATAATAAGTCTTACCAGTCTTCTTCTCTTGACGTTCTTCAATTAAACGAGTGATTGGGTGTAATGAAGCACTTGTTTCGTTTACGTAGCTGATTGAACCAGTTGGCGCAATTGCTAAACGGTTTTGGTGATATAATCCACCGTTCATCACATCTTCTTTTAATTGTTTCCAATCTTCTACAGTTGGAATTGGAAGTTTTTCAAAGATTTTCTTCACTTTGTCAGATTGAATTTGTACTTCTTCAGCGATATAGCTGTCGAAGTATTCACCTGTTGCGTATTTAGAACGTTCGAAACCTTCGAACGATTTACCGCGTTCTTTGGCAATCTTGTTACTTGCTTTCAATGTGTAGAAGTTCAACATTCTGAAGTATAAATCAGTCGCTTCGATAGACTCAGGTGAGCCGTATTCCATTTGATTTAACGCAAAGAATGTGTGTAATCCCATCGCTCCAAGACCAATTGTATGTGCTTTGCTGTTTCCGTTTTTAACGGTTGGAACGGCATCGATACTTGAGTGGTCTGTTACGAATGTTAACGCACGTACAGCTACCTCGATTGAGCGTTCGAAGTCAGGAGATTTCATTAAGTTCACAATATTTGTTGAACCTAAGTTACAGCTAATATCTGTTCCTAAGTGTTCATACTCTTGAGCGTTGTTAATCACTGAAGGTTCTTGAACTTGTAGGATTTCAGAACATAAATTACTCATGATAATCTTTCCATCGATTGGGTTTACACGGTTTGCTGTATCGATGTTCACCACATATGGATATCCAGATTCTTGTTGTAATTTACTAATTTCGTTTTCTAAGTCACGCGCACGTAATTTAGATTTGCGGATTTCAGGGTTGTTCACCATGTTGTCATATTCTTTAGTGATGTCCACATAAGAGAATGGTACGCCATAAATACGTTCCACATCGTATGGACTGAATAAGTACATAATATCGTCATTTTTGATTAATTCATAGAATTTATCTGGAACAACAAGACCTAGTGACAATGTCTTCACACGCACTTTTTCATCCGCATTTTCTTTTTTCGTAGATAAGAACGATACGATATCTGGGTGGAATACGTTTAAGTAAACCGCACCGGCACCGTTACGTTGACCTAATTGGTTTGAGTAGCTGAAACTATCTTCTAATAATTTCATAATTGGAACAACACCGCTTGATGCATTCTCAATTTTCTTGATTGGGTCACCTGCTGCACGAACGTTAGACAAGCTTACCCCTACTCCTCCCCCAATTCTTGATAATTGAAGAGCTGAGTTGATTGTACGACCGATACTGTTCATGTCGTCTGTTGTTTGAATTAAGAAGCAAGAAACGAGTTCCCCACGACGTTTTCTTCCGGCATTCAAGAATGTTGGTGTTGCTGGTTGATAACGTTGTGTAATCATTTCTTCCGCTAAATCTTGTGCTAATTGCTCATCGCCATCTGCTAAGAAAAGAGCGTTAAATACAATACGATCTTCAAAACGTTCTAAGTAACGTTGACCATCGTTTGTCTTCATTGCATATTGTTTGTAGAACTTAAACGCAGACATGAATGAACGGAAACGGAATTTTTTCTTGTACGTTTCTTTCATTAATTTCTTAACGAATTTACGGTTGTATTTTCCTAAAAATTCTGCTTCTAAATAATCGTGTTCGATTAAGTAATCTAGTTTTTCATCTAATGTATAGAAGAAAACTGTATTTGGGTTTACGTGTTCTAAGAAGAACGCACGAACCGCTTCACGATCTTTATGCAATGGAATTTTCCCATCAACTGGACGATTTAACTCATTGTTTAATGCGAAGTATGTAACTTCTTGAGTCTTGTTCATTAATTTTGGACTATCCAATCTCTCTCACCTTTTCTATTAGTATTTGTACATCTTTATCTGTACCTTGATTTTCAAAACAATGAAGTAAAGGAACATCATATCTTCTCGCTAACTCTTTGGAATTTGAACAAAAACTCGTGTTAAAATTGCGATTCCCTGAACCGGCAACTCCCATTAACAGCTTTCTGTTGTCTTCAAAATCGATAAATTCGTAAAAAAAATTCGCCACTTGCTCTCCATAAGTTGGTGTAATGACGATATAAGGCTCTTTCATTTGTACTGTAGGATTTTTCTTAGAAATTTCAATAAAATCCCACTCCAATTTTTTTACAAATTGTCTTGTTTTTCCAGTTAGTGATAAATAAACGACTTTCACAATATCTCCATTCCGAAATAGAAATACAAGAAAATGCATTCCAATCTCACTTGAAACTCACGAAATTAATTATATCTAGTCTAGTTTCTTTTTGCAATTTTTTTACAACATTTTGTATCATTCTTTTTAGGCAACACAAAATATAGTTAGTGAAATCGGTGTTTTTCGACATTTAGTATTATTCTTATTCGAATCATTGACAGATTCAGTCGACGATTGTAGACTAAAAAAGAAAGGAGTTCTAATTTATGTCTGAATTTCAACCAATGAGCCCTTCGGAACGCCAAGTCATGCGCGTATTATGGGCAAACCCAAGTAGTACAAGTGGATTTATTATCGAACAACTGCAGAAATCATTCCCTTGGAGCGAATCAACCGTCAAAACACTGATTATTCGCCTAACGAAGAAAGGCTATATTCAAATCGATAATCGAAAGAAACCTTTCCACTATTCTGCAACGATTTTGGAAAAAGAGCAACTCGACCAAGAGACAGATGCACTTCTTGAACAAGTGTGCCACAAACAAAATGGGAATTTACTCCATACACTAATCAATAAAGCCACCTTAAGCCAAGATGACATTCAAATATTAGTGAATGCCTTAAAAGAAAAAGCGGCCACCGCTCCTACTTCTGTTGCATGTAACTGCCTACCTGGGCAATGTAATTGCCATCACCATCACTAACATAAAAACCTATTGCTTACAGTCATAATGACTTTAAACAATAGGTTATTTTTATTTTCAATTTATTCCAATTTGCACTATTTAAAATTCTCGCTAAATGACTATGAATCTTACGGATTTAATAGTAACAGTAATGGGAAGGATATTAAAACGAATAAGAGGGAGTTAGGAATTTATTCCTTACTCCCTCTTTGAGGCTTTAAAGGTGCAAGACCAAGGCTTGCACCGGTATCCCATTACAGCTACTATTCCTATATCCGTCATAGATTCATAGTCATTGCCAACTACGATTTCAAATAGTCCTTCGCATCTTTAAAGAAGCTTGCAATAATCATAATGATAATAATCCCAATTGGGAAGGCTGCAATAATGGCTACCGACTGAAGATTATACATTGAATTTTCAGAGAAAATCAATGCGATTGGGAATAAAATCAGTACTAATGACCAAAACATACGAACACGCTTATCACTATCATGCGTATGCGTTAATTCTTTATAAGAATAAGCAGAAACTACGAGTGTTAATGCATCGAACGTCGTCGCGTAGAAAGCAATCATTGTAACAGCCAGAAGTAGCAATCCAATATTCGCTAATGGCATTGTCTCAAAAATTTTGAGAATGGCTGCAGCATAATCCGCATTTGTATTTAAAATTCCTGTAATATCTAAGCCATGCTTTAATTGTTGCGCAAGTCCGTAGTTCCCAAGAATAATAAATGCTGTAAATGTTCCTGCGATTCCCCATGCATATCCACCTAGAACCGTATTTTTAACAGTACGGCCTTTTGAAATACTACCGATAAAGAATGGCGTCGCTACACACCATACCATCCAATAAGACCAGTAGTAAATCGTCCATTTTTGAGGGAAACTTGTCTCGCGAAGTGGATCTAACCATGTGGACATTCCGATAAAGTTTTGAACAAGATTCCCAATTGCGCTAAATCCTGTTTCAAGAATATAAACGGTCTCTCCTCCTAGGAATAGGAAATACGCAAGAAGTGCAAAGAATAAGTAGGTACAAATTGCTGCTAATTTTGAGACAGCTTCCATTCCTAACATAACAGTGCTTGTATAAACTACTGCAATTAACAATAATACAACAATCGTAATTAGTTTCGAATTTTGAATTCCAAACACTTGGCTCATAGCCGCTGAAAGAAGTGGGGTCGCTAGTGAGAACGTTGTTGCTGTTCCTGCAATTAATGCAAAGATAGCGATTAAGTCAATGACTTTTCCCATCCATCCGTCTACTTTATTTCCTAAAAGAGGACGACAAGCTTCAGAGAATTTTTGTTTTTCTACTTTTCGATTATGTAACATAAATCCAAAAGCGACAGCTAACATAATGTAGAATCCCCAGGCAATAGGTCCCCAGTGGAATAATGGGAATGTTGAAGCCCATTTTTGAATGCTTCCAAGCTCTCCAAGATAGGACTCTTGCGCATAGAGCGCCCACTCAATCATGGCATAGAACACAATATCTGCTGCCATCGTAGAAGTAAAAATCATCACTCCCCATTGGAAATTTGAATATTCTACTTTAGATTCATTCCCACCTAATACAATACGTCCATATTTAGAGAAAGCTACATACATACTACACAGGAATACACCAACTCCTAACATGGCATAATAAATACTGAATTGGTCTCCTAGAAAACCTCGAACTCCTTCAAGTACTGCAGAACTAGAATCCGGGAATATCAAAAATAATAGTCCTAGAAATAAAACTCCAAATAATGGTACTAGTGTAGCAATCCAGTCAATTTCATCTCTTAACGATTTTTTCTCCAATTCATTATTCATAATGAGCCTCCTCTAATAAAGTTTGATACGATGCATCCATTGTTACCAATTCTTCCAAGCTATCGATTTCTACGATATCTCCCTGTTGCATTGGATAGATGCCCATTTCATATTCTTTGGGGTAACAAAACATCGCTACATCATCCCAATAAATGTCATGATGTTTCTTTTCTTCAAACTCGATTTCCAAATGATGTTTTAACTTTTGTCCGTCTTCTTTTGTCCAACGAGAAATGCTATATAATTGCCATCCCTTTTCTCCACCAGTACGACTACAGCTGGTAACTACTCCATCTGTATTCACTTGCATGAGCCATTCATCCGTGACATTTTCTACTGGAATACAAGCGTACCCTGAGCGAGTGAACTCTGGATGTAAAATCTCACTGTTAAAAATTAACTGATCTCCATCTAAAATAATGGCTTCTTCTAAATGACCTCTGACAACATAAAGAGAAGAAATATTGTTAGCAATATCAAAATAAGGATTTTCTACAATGGTAATATTTGGATAATCTGCTTTTAACTCAGAAAATTTTTCCTTTAAATAACCGACAACCACGTAAATCTCTTGAATTCCTTGTTCATATAAGGCATCGATTACCGTATCAATCATTCTTTTCCCATTTACTTTTACTAATGGTTTTGGGATTTCATTAGTTATTGGACGCATTCGTGTCCCTTTTCCCGCAGCCATTATAATTGCTCGTTTAATCGTATGTGTCATTATTTTTCCTCTTTTGCTAATTCTTCTTGCACAATGCGGTAGAAGTCTTTGGCATAACGATATTGCATGAGTGAATATTCACCAAAATCAACACCTAGTGTGCGTTTATATTCACACCAGTTGCTCCAAAGCATTCCGCTAACGGCCATATACGCATAAATTTTAATACGCGTCATCTTTTCGCATTTTCCTTCAAAATAAAGGTCTATCAATTCGTCCGCCTGTTTACGGTCATAACCAGCGTAAATACAAAACATTGCAATATCGATATGTGGATCTTGCATTCCTGCATATTCCCAGTCAATCAGTCGAATATCTCCTTCTTTCGTGAAAAGAAAATTATCGTAGACTGAATCTATATGGCTTAGAACTGGCTCTTCTTTATATTTTTCCACAAAACTCTTTAAACTTAATATTTCCTTTTGCGTTTTTTCATGGTCTTTATAGTAAGACGCTTGTCCATTCCATAAACTTTGATAAAACACAATCTGTTTAAATGGATCAAACGTATGCGCGACCTTCAGTTTAGACGCATGAAACTCATGAAGTTTTGCCATACAACGTTTCAAATCTTCCTTATTTTCACTATCACAAGAGCGTGCTCCATCTAGATAGGCTGTAATCTTATATCCATTTTCAGGATTTATATATACAACGTCGTCACAAATTTTCTTACCTTCAAGTACACGATAAACATCTGCTTCTTCCTTACGATTGATAAGATGATCCGTTCCTTCCCCTGGAATACGCATAATGTACTTTTGTTCTTTACAAGTAAATAAGAAACTACGATTCGTCATTCCTTTTTTCAACACTTCAATATTTACAATTTCCTCTAAAGGGACTCCTAATGCTTTTGAAATGTTGATTAAAGCATCCGTTTCAAGATGACTGGAGGAATGGTCGATTTCACGTAACTGCTCGTAAGTATTGATTTCAGCAATCTTTTTATTATCGATTATTTTTGGATATACAATATATTTTCTATCTTTATCTTCTAAAGTAACTTCCCAGAAAGATTTTTCATGTCTTTTTTCTTCAGCAGCTATATTTAATTGTTTTGCCACCACTTTAGCTTCTTTTTCAGCAAGATAGCAAATTCCGTAAGGACGGTTTCCTTTTCTTCTTTTCTCACTAATGATAATTTCTTGTTTTTTATTCACTCTAAAGTAGCTTTGTTCCACTTCCTCATGTCCCATTAAATACCAAGAGTATAATTCATCCTCTTCAAATGGATTCTCTTCACACCATAAGTCACAAGGGACAATATACGTGTTTCCTAAAATTCCAGCAACTCGTTGTAATGAATAAAAATTATTTTTCGTAGCATAATCTGGATTCACTGCTAATTTTACTTGAAAATCATCGATTAAATACTCGTACTGTTCTTTCATAAAACCAACGACTACAGTGATGTCCGATACTCCCACTTCTTGTAATTGTTTAATTAATCGCTCGATAAGCGGTTCATTTTTGACTTCCAGAAGTCCTTTTGGCGTTTCTGTATTGATGGGGACCATTCGCATCCCAAAGCCAGCTGCCAAGATTACTGCATTTTTAGGTTTATTTTTTTTGAATAACGTTTTTGCCTTACTAGTCATTCGAAATTCTTCATCGACTAGCTTTAATTCTCTTAATTTTTTAATTTCACGATTCACCAGTCCAAGAGAATATCCTGATAAATCTGCTAATTCTCGTTGATTATGAATAGCGTTCTTTTTGATTAATTTCAATAAATCTAAATTAACTTTGTTCATAAAATTCACCTCTTTTGTTTTCGTGAACAAAAATAGTATACTATGTATTCAATGAAGGTACAAGCCTTTTAAAGTAAAGAAATCCTTAAATACAAAAAAAGATGAGCAAATGCTCATCTTTTTACGCTATAAAATCAATATTGAGTCTCATGGATAAGATACCTGCCTCACTCTTTAAGTAAAACCCATATTTATCCACACTATAATCGACTACATTTTTCTGGTCAAACATCATTTCATAGCGACTAGAGACATAAACTTTTCCCAAATTAGTCTCTAATAACTTGTCGAACTTTCGATGTAAAGTAGACTCCTCTTCTTTCTTTAAAATGACTAAATGATACTTCTCATTGACTTGGCAATGACACCCTCCGCCTTCGTCGTAGAAAGGACTATCTCCATCAGCATAATCCATAACGAAAAAAACATCTGTTAATCCTTTTTCATTCATTAATTTTAATAGTTTATCTTTAGCTGTTTCACTAAAACTAATTTCCATTGCTTCCTCTCTTTCTATCGAAAAAGGAGACCTCCTTTGGGTCCCCTTCTAAATTGATTATTGTTGTTCTTCTTCAGTAAGGTGCTCAGTTCTTTTAGCACGTTTTTCGATAATTGAATCAATTGTCGGTGGTGTCACTTCAATTTGTGAAGGTGTATTTAACACCATATCCCACTCTTCATTTTTAATCATTTCTAATTGTGTTTGACTTAAGATTTGAAGACGTTGACGGAAAATACGTGTTTCCTTCTTAATTGCGTCTGTTTCACGATTAATTTGAGTCGCTTTTTCAGCTGCCTCTTTTAATAATTCTTCCGCAGTTTTTTCTGCTTCAAAAATAATGATTTCCGCATCTTTACGTGCATTTTCACGTAGTCTATCTGCTGCTTCTTGAGCTACGATAATAGATTTATTCAAAGTTTCTTGAATAGAAGTAAAGTATTCTACTTTTTCTTCATTAAATTTCACGCGTTTTTCTAAATCTTTATTTTCACGAATTAAATGTTCTAATTCTTTTTTTACTTCATCCAAAAACTCATTAACTTCTTCTGGATCGAAGCCTTTGAATTTTGTTGAAAAATCTTTGTTATGAATATCGTTTGGTGTAATTGACATGAATAACTCCCCTTTATTTTTTATTTTTTTCTAATAGACCAAGTTCGATTTTAATTTTATCTTTTTTTGTTCGTCCTTCAATTTTTTGAATTTGAAGACGTCCATATCCACGTATGGATACAATATCTAAAATTTCAAGCATAAAGTCTGGGCGATTCTCTTCTGTCCAGTTCACCTTTACTTTACCACTTTCAATCATTTCTTTTGAACGCTGTCTTGACACATTAAATACGGAAGCAATCACTGTATCTAAACGAAGAGAACTTACAACTGTTTGAATATTTGTCCAATGATCCACTGGTACAATTAATTTCGTATAGTCGACTTCTTCAAGCCTTACAGCAACTTTCCCAATTTTTTCTAGCTGTTGTTTGATATATTCTTTCATATTTTGAGCACAGAATAATTGCCAGTCTTCTCCGTTAGAAATAATATCGCCAATCAGACTACGGTCAAACCCAAGGCTCATCAGTGACCCAAGAATCTTACCATGCCCCAATGTTGCGAATTTCTTCGGATATTGAATATGAAATAGAGCATTTTCGAAATCCTCAAAAGTAGGTTCATAATAATCCGGACAAATCATACAACGTTTCCGTTCAGCATCAATATACCCGCCATCAAAGAAATAACGAACATCATCATACTGACCGACAATCGCCTCCACAATAAACTGTTGGCGCGGATCAAGATAATTCGTCAATACAGGCGCGTACTGCAAACGTACTTCTTCTACCCATTCTTCAACTTGCTTTAGAAAAGAGATTTCCTCTTTTCTAAAGTGTTGCTCAACTCCATTGCTCATAATCCTTCACCTTGTTATAAAATCAAACGTATTAAACTAACAAACACTAAATTGATAAAAAATACAACGACCATTGCGGTCACCAATGCTAAACTATAATTTCCAATTCTTACATCTTTAAAAAGACTTACAAAAGGTCTACATACTTTATCTAGCAATTCTTCAATAAACATCGGAAGATACAGATTCCAATAAATATTTAACCCATATACAATTAAAAATAATGTAAAAACTGTCGCAATAAAAGTAGACCATTCGATTAGTACACTTGCCATCATCATTCTCCTCTAAAACTCCGGACGTCGAAAAGCATCTCCTGCTTCCTCGTCAAAGTTTCCTTGTACTTGAAAATTCGCTGGTGAGCAGATAAAAATTTCATCTCTTACCTTTTGAACATCGCCGTTAATAGCATACGCCACTCCAACTACAAAATCAATGACACGTTTTGCATCTTTTGGTTCCATCCGTTTAAAGTTGATGAGTACTGCTTCCCCCTTTAAGAGAGCATCTGCTATGCGTTCTGCTTCAGAATATACGCTAGGCTCCATCACATAAATTTTAGATGTTTTCTTTACTCCTGGGCTTTGGAAAGGAACGACATTCGAAGGATTCGATCTAGAACGAAGTGGAGTCTGAGTATTATCCTCAGTCTCTTCAACATATTCAAACTGATCATCCTCTTCATAATAATCATCTTCAGGACTTAAAAAGTTTTTAACACGATTCATGAATCCCATTATTCTTCCTCCGTTTCAAACCAGCTTGTGCCAATTCGAATATATGTTGCGCCACACTGGATAGCAATTGGAAAATCACCACTCATCCCCATGCTTAACTGGAGTGGTTGTGATAGTTTTTCGTTTTCTTCAATTTTTTTGGCCAATTGTGCTAAACGCGAAAAAAAGAAGCGAATTTCTTCATCGCTTGCTTCAAAAGGCGCCATCGTCATTAGCCCAACAACATGAATTTTTTCATACTGTTTACTCTCTTTATATGCGCCAAAAGCCTCTTCAGGTGAAAAACCATGTTTCGTTTCCTCACCAGAGACATTTATTTCTAACAGACAGTCCAAAGGTTTCTCGAGACGTTTATCAATCTCACTCATAATAGAGAGTCTATCAAGAGCATGAAATAAATCAATTCGATTAATAACTTGTTTTACTTTACGCTTTTGCAAAGGACCGATTAAATGCCAGAAAATATCCTCTTCGGGAAATTGTTCCTGCCGTTCAAGTAGTTTTTCAACACGATTCTCCGCAAAATGTCGAAAACCCAAATCATACATCTCTTGAACTTCTTCTTGAGCTCGATTTTTTGTCACAACAATAGGACAAACTTCCGTAGATAGTCTATGAACTTGGTTACAAGAAGATGCAACCAAGTTCATAATACGACTTACATTCTGTTTAATGATACTCATTAATTTCTATTTCTTTTTCTGAAAAATGGCGGAGTATCTAATCCATCATTTTCAGCTTGTTTTGGCTCAGAAGGAGCTTCTACAAAATTGCTTTGCGCAAATGGTGAATCTGCATCAGTTGATGAAGAAGTATCACGCACTGTAGTTTCACGACGGATATCCCAGTCACCAAACAAGTCTTTTTCTGCTTTCTTTTCTTCAACAACTTGTGGTTTTGAAGGTACTTGTTTCTCTTGGAAAGTTTGAGGGTTATTCCCTAAATCTTTACGAGTTGAAGTACTGCTTGTAAATGGAGAACGGTTAGCGCGAGTTACTGACTTTTTTTCGTGTTTACGCTCCTCGTCAATTCCTGTTGCGATAACAGTAACAATGACTTCATCTCCTAGGTTTTCATTGATTGAAGTACCGAAGATAATGTTTACTTCACTTGTTGAAGCTGCTGCAACGATATCAGAAGCGTCTTGTGCTTCAAATAATGTTAAGTCTGCGCCACCAGTGATATTTAATAGAATTTGTTCTGCTCCATCGATAGATACTTCTAATAATGGTGAAGAAATAGCTTTCTTCGTAGCTTCTGCTGTACGGTTTTCACCACTAGCAACACCAATCCCCATTAATGCTGATCCTTGATCTTTCATCACTGTCTTCACATCTGCAAAGTCCAAGTTAACATAACCTGGTGCAGTAATTAAATCAGAGATTCCTTGTACCCCTTGACGTAATACATTATCAGCTTCACGGAAAGCTTCTAACATAGGAGTCTTTTTATCAACGATTTCTAATAAGCGGTTATTTGAAATCGTTACTAATGTATCTACGTTTGCTTTTAATTGTGCAACACCTTCTGCAGCGAAGCGACCACGTTTTGGTCCTTCGAAGCTAAATGGACGTGTAACAACCCCCACTGTTAATGCGCCTAACTCTTTTGCAATACGAGCAACAACTGGTGCAGCACCTGTACCAGTACCTCCACCCATACCAGCAGTAACGAAGATTAAGTCTGCGCCAACTAAAGCTTCGCGAATTTGTTCTTCACTTTCTTCTGCAGCTTTTAGACCGATATCAGGTAAAGATCCAGCCCCTAAACCTTTTGTTAATTTTGGTCCTAATTGAATTTTAGTTTCAGCTTCTGAGTTTCTTAAAGCTTGAGTATCAGTGTTTGCTACGATGAACTCTACACCTTGTACTCCTTCTGCAATCATACGGTTAACAGCGTTGTTACCAGCACCACCAACACCAATGACTTTAATTACTGCGCCATCTAAATTTGTATCGAATTCGAAATCCATTATATTTCCTCCTTGGTTCTCTTCTTAATTTTCGTCAATAAACATTTTAAAGAAGTTCTTCACTTTTGCTCCAAACCCTTGTTCTTCACCACTTGCTTCTTGTTCAACATCTTGTGGTTGCTGAACTGGAGCTGTTGGTTGAACTTGTACAGGTGCACTTTTTGGAGTGCTTTGTACCGAACGTTGTTCTACACCAGGTTTCCCTTTTTGTGCGATACGGTGAACATCGTCTAAGCTTGCAGCATATTGAATTAACCCCATACTTGTTGCATAAATAGGATTTCTCATTCCCATTTGCTCAGGAATATAAGTTTTCACTTGTACTCCAAAAATTTCTTGCGCTAACTCTTGAACTCCTGCAAGTGAAGAAGCTCCACCCGTTAACACGATTCCTCCTGGAAGTTTTAATGCTTCCACTTGGTCTAGAGCACGTTTTACCGTTTCAAAAGTTTGAACAACACGGGCTTCAATAATTTCTGATAAGTAATGTTCATCTACTTTTATTGGATCTTTCTTTCCAATCGTTTCAACTGGGAAGAATTCATCCGCACTCGTTTCTGATGAAATTGCATATCCATATTCACGTTTAATACGTTCTGCATTTTCAAAGCTTGCATTCAAGATGATTGAGATATCTTTTGATACAAAATCTCCACCCTCTTGATCCACAAATGAGAATTTCAACTGATTGTCATGCATAACAGAAGCACTAGTTTGTCCTCCACCCATGTCAATTAAAATTGTTCCAAATTCTCTTTCACCTGGAGTTAATGCTACTTGACTAATCGCTAATGGTTGAATCACCATTTCTTCAATATTTAATCCAGCTTTGTCAATACAACGTTTAATATTATGAACAATCGTCTTAGGTCCTGTAATCATGCTCGCAAATAATTCTAAGCGAACGCCAATCATTCCACGAGGATCTTTAATCCCGTCAAATCCATCCACGATGAACTCTTCTGGAATAACAGAAATAATTTCGCGTTCAGGTGCAACTGAACGAACTTTTGCAGCAGAAATCACATTGTATACATCCACATCTGTTATTTCTCTATTTTCACTTGATACAGCAATCATTCCATGACAAGGTTCGATTGAAATTTGATTACTTGGAATTCCAACGATAACGTCCTTGATTTGGATATTTGATTTTTGTTCTGCTTGTCGTACTGCTTTTCGAATCGATTCAACTGTTTCATCAATATCTACGATGACTCCACGGCTCAATCCTTCTGATTTTTCATTGCCGACTCCAATAATATTTAATTGTCCTCTGACATACTCAGCTACTACAACTTTTATTGAAGTGGTTCCAATATCTAAACTCACATAAATTCCCTGATTTTTCACGTTTATTGAAACCTCCTATACGATTATTCATAATTCATTTTTTTATGTTAATTTTGTTAGTGATACTCCTTATATTTTAACACAATTACGTTCACTACAAAAAACATATGAGCGAGTTTTAAGACTTTTTTATCGAATCGTTGTATCCGGTGTAAAGTATATTCCCACTTCCATATCAACGGTTCCCTTTTTACCATTCAACTGTTTTGCAATTGATGGATAATACACTAATTTATCCCCAATATCCTTCAAATTTCCGATGACTCGATTTCCATCTTTCATCTTCAAATAAATTTTTTGGTGATTTTTAATATCGTTTGGATATTGAATTTCTTTTATCTCTCGAATAATACTACTAGAAACTTTTTCTAATTGCTTTGCTAGTGTCTTATACTGAGTTTCTTCAGTAAAATCTACTAATTCTGGATATTCTTCTGTAGAAAGATTTGCTTCCACTTCGATTGTTTGACCATCAGCAAGAAGTTCAAATGTTTTCTCTTCCGTTTTAAAATAACCAATAGCAGGATTTTCTTCAATATTCAAACGTATTTTATTCCATGCTACTAATTCAATAGAAGCATCTTTAATTTTTGGACTGGCAGCTTTTAAAAGCGTTGCGGTACGTGTACGATTGGCTAAAATCGTCCAAATACTTTGCCCTTTGACAATTCCATCTTTCTCTTGAACCAGTTCAGTAGAAACTTGATTCAATCCTACTACCTCAATATCAGAAACTTTTGATAGTGGAGAAATAAAATAAATACTCCACGCTAAACACACAATAAAAATTCCTTTTAATAGTGTTGCATTCGTAATTCCTTTTGATTCAGTTTTTTTCTTTTTGGGTTTGGGTTCTTTTTTGGGAGGATGAACCTCCTCTTTTGGAACGTCCTCTTCTACTCTAGAAGTAGGTGAGTTTTGCTGCGCTAACTCCCAAGGTGTTAATTCACGCGGAGGAGCTTTTTTTGGTGTCTTTCGATTAAACATATTCTCCTCCTTCTATCTTTATTTCACTAGAGAATGAATAATTGTTTCAAGTCTCGTTGAAGCATCTGTAATTCCCAAAGCTTTGGAATTGCTGGCCATTTGTAGACGTTTTGGTTCATCTTCCATTATACGATCAATTTCTGCAACTAAACTTTGTCCATTTAAATCTTTCTCTAAAATCATAGTCGCTGCATCTTTTTCTACTAATGACATTGCATTGGCTTCTTGGTGATTTTCAGTCACATACGGACTTGGAATTAAAACGCTTGGTAATCCTAGAGCCGTTAATTCAATCAATGTTGTTGCTCCACTACGACAAACTACTAAATCTGTGTTTTGGAACATTTGCACCATATTATTAATATATGGTAAAACTGTGACATTTTGCAATGGTTTTTTCAAACTTGTAATATGATTGTTGATTTTGTCATAATGCACTTGTCCTGTCACCATAACCACTTGATAATCTTTAGCTTCTAATTCCTCTAAAGCCTCTAAGAATGATTCGTTCATTCGTAATGAACCTCGGCTTCCTCCAAAGATTAATACAATCGGTTTTTCTTTTTTGATTCCAAGTGAATCTAGATAAGCATCATCACGAACCGCATTTGCTAGCTCTTGTCCACGAGGATTTCCTGTCATGACCACTTTATCTTCGTATTTTGCAAAATCTTTACGAACCGCATCGAAGCAAATTGCAATCTTAGACACTTTTCTTGCTAAGAATTTATTGGTGATTCCTGCTAAACTGTTTTGCTCATGAATAATGGTTGGAATTCCCATATTTGCTGCTGCGTATAATACTGGCGCACAAACATACCCTCCAGTACCAATCACGATATCTGGTTTGAACTCTTTTACGATTTCTTTTGCTTTAAAATAGCTTGTACAGAAATACCATAATGTCTTAAAGTTTTCTAACGATAATGAACGAACGATTCCTTGAATCTTAATCGTTTTAAAATCATATCCCGCTTTTGGAACAATCGTACTTTCTAACCCACGTTCAGTCCCTACATAGAGAAACTCTGTTGAAGGGTCTTTTTCTTTCAAATAATTCATTAAGGAAAGAGCTGGATAAATATGTCCACCCGTTCCTCCTCCTGAAACTAATACTCTCATCTTTTTTCTCCTATATATTACAGTTTCTCTACTGCTTCAATGAAACAATCACCGCGAACTTCAAAGTTAGCGAATTGATCCCAACTTGCGCATGCAGGTGAAAGCAATACAATTTCTCCCTCACGACTAGCTGTATACGCTTTTGGCACAGCTTCTTCTAATGTTTCTACTACAGTTACTGGAATCGATAATTTTTCAGCAGTCGCTTTCAACTTCTCTTTTGTTTCTCCGTAAACGACCATTTCACGGACATTTCCAAGAGAGGGTTCTAATTCCTCAAAACCATTTCCTCGATCTAATCCACCAGCAATCAATACAACAGATTGATTTGTAAAACTTCTTAAGGCTGTTTGTGTCGCAATGATATTTGTAGCTTTTGAATCATTATAAAATTTACGACCTTCAATTGTCTTCACATATTGTGTACGGTGTTTTACTCCATGGAATGAACGAACTGCTTTTTCAATTCCTTCATTGGTTGCACCTTGTAATTTACTAATCGCGACTGCAGCTAACACGTTCTCAACATTTTGAACGCCAGGTACTTGAATGGCTTCGATTGGCATTACGGCTTCCCCATTAAAGTAAATCGTTGTCTCATCCGCATACGCACCTTGTTCTAACACTGATTTACGGCTAAATGGTACTAAGTTTGCTTTTGTATGACCGTTAATAAATTCATATAGCTCAGGGAAATCCGCATTATAAACAAGAAAATCCTCTTTTGTTTGATTCTTTGTAATTTGTAATTTTGCTTTCACATACTCTTCACGAGAACCATGATAGTCTAAATGAGCACTAAAGATATTTACGATACAAGCCACTTTAGGTCGAAATTTTTCAATTCCCATTAATTGGAAGGAAGAGAGTTCCGTAATATATAAGTCCGTTTCTTTTGAATCTTCTGCTAGTTGTGATAAAGGTACTCCAATATTTCCGCAGGCAAATGTTCTTCTTTCAGGGAAGGATTCTTGTAGCATTAATTTCGTTAATGTCGTTGTTGTAGTTTTTCCATTAGAACCCGTGATTCCTAAAATCGTCCCTTCCATCACTCGAGAAGCAATTTCAATTTCTGTATATACAGGTAATCCCTTTTCTACGGTTTTAGCAACAAGAGGATTAGAGTAAGGAATTCCAGGATTTTTAACAACGCAATCAACAGTTTCATCAAGTAATTCTAACGGATGCCCTCCTGAGACAACTTTAATCCCTTCAGCTACTAACCCTTGTGCGTCAACACTTTCTTCAAGTGGTG
>ERZ773008.682-NODE-682-length-24891-cov-6.701200_pt1 | contig 24891 bp, 31 predicted proteins | sample MGYA00580664_ERZ773008 | MGnify/ENA primary metagenome ERZ773008 (study PRJEB29015, sample SAMEA2738016) | human oral metagenome | biome: human oral; feature: human-associated habitat; material: dental | place: China | collected 2048 ... | reverse complement strand
AATGAGTAAATAACTGGAGATAACATGGATAAGTTTAATGATGAAGAATTTCAAAGAAAATATTTAAAAATTAAAAAGAAACTTGAAATTAATAAAAATTCAGTAGAGTTTCCAAAAGTATTCGTACTTGGAGGACAACCAGGAGCTGGGAAATCTACTTTAACTTCAAGAATTGAAGAAAGTATGGGTAAAAATATAATAGCAATAAATGGAGATGATTTTAGAAGTAGTCATCCTAATTATGATAATTTAATTAAGACTTATGGAGATGATTCTGTTCTTTATACCCAAAAATTTTCAAATGCTGTAACAGAAAAATTAATTGAAGATTTAGGAAATAAAAAATATAATCTTATTATTGAAGGTACTCTTAGAACTACTGAAGCTCCATTAAAAACTCTAAGTTACTTCATAGTAAAGGATATAGTACAAATCTTAATATAGTCTGTGTAAAACCTGAATTTTCCTACTTAGGTACTTTAGAAAGATACCAAGACATGAAAGAGAATGGACTTATAGCAAGAGCTACTCCTAAGGAATCACATGATAATGTAGTTGCTAACTTTGCAGAAAATTTATCAAAAATATATTCAGAAAAAGAATTTGATAATATTGAAATCTTTACAAGAGAGGGAAAATCTTTATATTCATTAAAAGAAACACCAAATATTAATCCAGGAGAAATAATACAAAAAGAATTTGATAGAGAATTAACTATTGAAGAAAAGAAAAAATTAATTGGAAGTTATAAGAAAATAAAAGAAAAATTAAATGAAAATGATAAAAATTTTCAAGAAGTAACTAAATTTTTAAGAACTGTAAATAAAAACTATAATTGCCTTACAGGAAATCAAATAAATATAGAAGCTCATTCTTCAGCTGAAAATAAATGGATAAGTAAAAAAGAAACTAAAAAATATGGCATTAAAGTGGAAGAAGGAGCAAAAGAAACAATAGGTCAAATTACTTATATAGAAAATAATAAATTATATCAAAAACCTGTGTCTTTCTATAATATTTCAGATTTAAAAATAACAAAAGAGATAGAACAAAAGTTTGTACCAATTAAAGAAAAAGAAAAGGCACAAGAAATATCAAAGTCAAAAGGACAAGAAATAGGAGATTAGAAAATAAAAGTAAGTGACACATGTGTCACTTAGTTATAAAAATATAAATAGAAAAAGAGGCAACCAAATAAATGATCACCCCTAACTAGCAATTAAGAGTATATCATTTATAGCCTTATTTTTCAAATAAAAATAAAAAGGAGGCATTTTATATGGTATTACATTATTTAGAAGATGGTAGTATAACAATGAAATTAAACATGGGAGGTAAGACATTTAATGAAATTTTTTATTCTGAAATTGAGTATAAAAAATTTATATTAAGTCTTTAATAAAAATATGGAAAGAAAAATAGTTTTAACTTATAAAAAAAATGGCAATTTTAATCAAGCAATATTAACTATTGATAAAAAAATTTTAAAAAGTCTTAATCTTTCAGAAAACGAAACAGGGATATATTTAAGTTATTTAAACAATGAAATTACCTTAAAAAAAAGAGATAATAAGAGAATAGAAAAAATTATTATGGATAAGGATGGTAATTTAAAAGAACTATCAAAAAATATTAATTTGAATGTGTCTCATTCAAATAAAGAGAAGGGATATTTCAACTATAAATTAACTATTCCTGGTGCAATAGTAAAAGCAATGGAGTTAGATAAAGATCCAAATGTTGATATAAGAACTGAGAGAGATAAGATTATAATAATACCTTTAAAGTATAAAGATTATAGAAATTATATAGTTGAAGAACCTGAAGAAATGATTTTTAAGGAAGAAATATCTGAATATAATCAAGGAGGTAAAATGAATAATATCTTCACAGTAAAGGTTAATAAAGGTGGAATTGGAAAGACATTTTTTACTGTTCAAATAGGACATGGATTAGCATTACAAGGCTATAAAGTTTTGCTTATTACCTCAGATAGTCAAAATAATATATTACATTACACAAAAAGTAAAAAAGAAATAGATAAATATGATTTGTCAAAAGGTTTAAGACATGCTGTTCTTTATGGAGATAATAGAGATTTATATATAAAAGTAAGAGAAAATTTATATTTTCTCCCAACAGAATCATCAGTATTTTCTAATGCCTTTGAAAAGAAATTTGATGATTTTATAAGAAAAAAAAGAATAGAATATGACTATATTCTAATAGATTCTATACCAACAATGGACATAGATAAAAAATTTATGGAATGTTCAGACCAACTTATAATACCTACTTTTTGTGATTATTCAACTTATGAAGGTACTCTAAATGTAATTGAAGAAGTAGGAGCTAATAAAATACATTCAATAATTATAAATCTATTTAAAAATACTAAAATTCAAAAGAAATACTACTCAGAATTTGAAAAATCATTATCAGGAACAGGAATTGTATTTCCTAAACCTATAAAAGAGTTATCATTAATTGAGAATTTAATTGAAAATGGTAAAACTATATGGGAATCAGGCTCTAAATTATTGATAGATGCTCAAAATAGTTTTGCAGATGTAATTGCTAAGATTATAAAAAACAAATAAATTCTTAATAATTAAAAAGGAGTTTTTTATGCAATTAAAGAAAGAATTTATTGAATTATCAAATCATTTTAATAAAAATATAAATGAAGATAAGTTATTATTTATTGGAATGTTTTTAAATTTTTACTTAACAGAAGATAATTTTAAGAACCAGAAAGAAATAAAAGAGAATATAAAAATCTATTTTAAAAAAGATAAAACTCCAATGGAAATAGTCAAAGAAGTTATAAATAATCAAAAAGCAGAATTAAAAGAACTTCTAAATAATCTATTTTTAGCTATGACAAATAAAGAAGAAAATAAAAGTATAGATGAATATAAAAACACTTGGAGTTATTTTTTAGAAAATTTATAAAATAAAGAATAGTAAGGAGTTGAGCTAATGAACCCAGTTAATAGATTAGATAATTTATTAAAAGAAAGAAAAGATACACAAGAAATGCAAAATGAAATTATAAAAAGTCCTAAATATGAGGTTGTATTAAATTTTAATCCATTTCATGAATTAAGTATAGATAATTATTTACAAAATTATCTAATAGATAAAAGTAAAGAATTAATTAATACCCAAGTTAATGATGCAATTAAACTGGGAAAAATTCTTGAAGAAGTATCACAAGAATTAGGTAAGAAAGGTTCACCAGAAGGAGTATATGGAAACTTTCTAAGATACAATGGGATCAATTCAAAAACAGCGTTAAGATTAAGAAAAAGATATACTTTATTTTTTGAAGCTCCTGAACATGCAAAATTAATTGTATCTCTTTTAACTGTTAGAGAGATAGAGGAACTTGATAGAAAAAGAGAATTGCTGGATAAATTTTATCCTGGAATAACATTAGAAGAAGCTAAAAATCTTTTTAAAGGAGAAGTAAAGGAGATTGAGAATAAAAAAGAAAAAGATGAGGAACAAAAAAAAGAAATTACAGATATAGGAATATATTCTTTTTTACAAAGTACTTTTCAAGATGATTTAACTTCACTACCTGAGAAAAAGCAAAAACAAGCAGCTAAACTTTTGGAAAAGTTAGAAAAATTAGTTTATGAGGAGTAGAAAGGAGAATAGTAATGAAATTTTTTAGTAAATTATTTAAAAGAGAAAATGAAAATAGTAATAATAAAATTGAAAAAGAGGAATTAGTAAATATTGAATTTTTTATGAAACCATGGTTATATAAATTTAATTTTACTTTTGCTAGTAAAAATAATCCTTGTTATTCAAGGAGAGATTGTTACAAGGAATCAACTGGAAAATGTTTATTAGAAAAGAAAGGTTATGAACAAAAAGAAGGACCAGTTGAAGTTTATGATTCATGTTTAGGACTAAAAAAATATTTAGAAAAATTTCCTAAACCTTATAATACTTTACCTTTTATAACATCAAGCGATGGAAAAGTATTTAATGTGGCTGATGGTCAACATAGACTTTGTGTAGCAATTAGAGAAAAAATAGAAATTTATGTTAATGCACAAATACCAAAATCAAAAATTGAAGAAATAAAAAATACAAATGAAACAGATATACATATTTGTGAATTTTAAAAATTTTGTATTTTATATAAAATGTGTTATAATAAATGTAAGAAAAGGACTTGTAAAGTCATTATGTAAAAAATTAATAAGTAATAGAGGTTACGAATCCTGTAAAAAATCGTTGTGGATAGAGGTTACGAATCCTGTAAAAAATCGTTATAATAGTTAAATAAAGGGAGGACTATCTTCCTTTATTTTTTTAAGAAAGGAGCTAACTTTTTATGATATGGTGTACTATAAATAAAGATTATATTTCTTTTTTAAAAAACTATGATAGCCGTATTCCAAATATTGACTATGGAAATAATGGATATAAACCTTTTTTTAGTCCTCTATTTGAAAAAGATGGGCTTGTATATGTGACACAAATTTCTTCAAAGAAACCAAGACATTTAAAGATGAAAGAAAGTATAGATTTTGTAAAAATTTTTGATAAAACTAATAAAAAGTTAATATCGGTTATAAACTTAAACTATATGTTTCCAGTTCCTAAAAGTGAAATAATAGAAGTTAAATATAAAAATATTGATAATTTTAGAACTTTTAGTAGTTTAGATGAAAAGAATAAATATATAAATTTATTAAAATATGAAATGAAAGTAATAAACAATAAAAATATTCAAGCTCAAGCTCTTAAAGTTTATAATAGTGTAAATACAGATTCTTTTTTGAAAAATAGATCTTTATCTTTTCTATTATTAGAAGAAAAAGCTATTGAATATAGCAAAGAAAAACAATATAATTGTCTTACAGGAAACTTAATAAATATAGAATTACACTCTTCAGGCGAAAATAAATGGATAGCCAAAAAAGATATTGAAAAGTTTAAAATAGAAAAGAAAGATAATGCAAAAGAAATAATAGCTGATATATATTTGAAAATGTCAGAAAAAGAATTAAAAGAATATATAAAAGATAAAGAAAATGAGAAAGAAGTAAATCTATCAGATGAGGAAAAACTCTATCAAATACCAATAACCTATTATAATATATCAGACTTAAAAATAACAAAAGAGATAGAACAAAAATTTATATCAATGAAAGAGAAAGAAAAAATGCAAGAAATATTAAAGGCAAAAGACCAAGAAATAGGAGGTTAGTATGGAAATTAGATATTTAAAAATGCTTAAATTAATTCTTAATAAAATTTAAAGAAAGGACTAGAAATTATGAGATTTAGTAATAAATTTGATGAAAATAGCGTAATAAAAAGAATGAAGTATTATATGGAAAATTATAATTGTTTTACTTATATTGATACAAAAGATAAAATAAATTACACTACTTCAACTAAGGACAGAAGTTGTAGATTTTGTAAGAAAAAATTTTCTAAAAAAGAATTTTCTAAAAAAGCTCATGCAATTCCTGAACTATTGGGAAATAAGAATATAATTTCTAAAGATGAATGCGATGAATGTAATGAATTTTTTGGGAAAAAATTAGAAGATTCACTTTCTAAATTTCTAGGTTTAGAGAGAAATATACATCAGATTTCAGGAAAAAATGGAATACCATCTTATATGTCTAATAATAAAGCTATAAGAATAGATGAAGTTGATGGAAAAATTATTGTTCAACAACAGATAAAAGGAAAAGAAGCTATAAAAATAGATAAAGAAAAAAAAGAAATAATTTTACATGAAGACGGAGTTCAATTTTGTCCTATAGCTATTTACAAAGCATTAGTAAAAATAGGAATATCTATTTTACCACCTGAAGAACTAGAATACTTTCAAGATACAATTAATTGGTTAAAAGAAAATAATCATTCAAATAGTATGAAATCATATGCTTTTATATTAGTTAAATATATTCCAAGAGAACTAAGAGACTTTTATTATCCGTTAAAAGTAATTGGTTTTATTAGAAAAAATAATGATTTTTTTAAACCTTATTATCAAGTTTTAATAGAGTTTAGAAATACTTCTTACCAATTTATGGTACCTTGTAAAAATAAAGAATGTATAGTTTTAAAGAATGATGAAATTATATTACCAGTAATTCCTGGGACACATGAAACAGAAGATTTTATAGGAATAAGTCAAGTTGTATCAAAAGTTGAAATATTAAGAGAACATAATAAGATTACCACTTATGGAAGAGATTTTAAATTTAAATATGAAAAATTTGAAGATATACCTATAAATAATAAAAAATATGATGAACTTCTTCAGGAGTTGAATGTTCCTAGAAAAAAATGGTTGAATAAAAAATAAAATTAAGACCAGCTTATGCCCAACTAGTATTTAAAAATAATTTCTATTAAATCTATAGTTTTTTATTTTAATTATAAAAAATATTAGAAAAAGTAACTGAAATTATTTAAATAAAGTAAAATGAAAAATAAGAAAACTCCTCCAGTAAGTAAAACTACTAAGCTAGTAAGAGCTTTTCTAAAATTTTTAAAATTTTTTTCATTATATTCTTTAAGTTTACTATAAAAATTTAAAATTTCTTTTATATATTTATCTTCATCATCTAAAACCAAATTATATTTATTAATTAATTCAGACATACTTAATATTTTTACATCATTATATAGAATTGAAAAAGAAAATAATAATATAACACTAATAAGAATAAAAATAATAAGGATAAAAAATATAGTGATAATTTTTTCCTCTAAAGTTGTATATTTTTTTAAAAAATTAAAGAAAATTTCAAATAATTTAGAATTTAATAAAGTTGCACAAGTAATTCCTAGAAATGAAAGAATTAAAATTGCTCTATTTTCTAATTTTTCTTTTCTATTCTTTTCATCCTCAATATCTTTTATGATGTAGTCTAATAGTTTACTTTTTTTATTTTTAATATTTTCATTTTTTAGCTCCATTTTATTTCTCCTTTCTAATTTATATTTCAATCCCTTCATATAACCTATTAATATCCTCTTCTTCAATTCCAATATATTTTAAAGTTATTCCTGGTGAAGAATGATTAAAAGCTTTCATTATCAATGCTATATTTAAAGTAGCATCATAAACATTTTTTCCCCAGGTTTTCCTAAGAGAATGAGAACCTAATGGATAAGGAATATTAAGATACTCTTCAATTTTTTTAAACTCTTTAGAAACTCCATTTATTGTAAAAGGCTCATCTAGTCTTAATTTCTTTTGATATGGAGACAAACTTTTAAATAAATACCCTTCTTTAGTTGAGTACTCTAATTCTTCATAATATTTCTCTAATTCCTTTATAGACTTTTTACATACAGCATTAAACTTAATAATTCTTTTCTTTTTAGTTTTTCTTTCAATTAAAGTATAGTTCCAATTTCTTCTATCAATATTTTCAAATCTCAGTGTGGATAAATCAGAAATTCTTAGTCCAACATTTACACCAATATTTACAAAGGCCAAGAAAGTAATTTTATTTTTATATTTTAGATACTCTCTTATTTTTTTTAAATCTTCTGTCTTTATATATTTTACTTCTTGTCCTTTTTTATTAAATTCCATTTTATCCTCCACAAAATTAAATACTACATATTTTCTAATAAAATCTTATATTATATGTAGTATTTTTATAGTTTTTAAAATCTATTTAAAAATAAGTATTGGAAATAAAAGAAATGATACTACATACTATGCTATTATATGTAGTATCATTTATTAGAATTATACACAGTTTCAGAAAATTTTGCAAGTTTTTATAATCAAAAATTTAAAATTTTATATTTTCTTTTTTAGAAGTCCTCATAACAATGACACAAATTAGTCATTTTATTTTTGAAGAAAATAAAATGCACGCTTACGCGTTTCTCATTCTGAGAAACAGCAGCGTGATTTAACAGGGCTTTGCCACTGTTAAATAAAGTAGCATTTCGTGCTAAAAAGAAAAGGAGGTGAGCAGCTTGGCTACTTATAGATTATGTTACAAAAAAGGTAAAGTTGGTTATAGTAAAAACCATGCTGCTTATATTCAAAGGGAGGATGGTTATCAATCTAAGGAAGAAGATCTAGTTTACACTGAGTCAGGAAATATGAATTTCAATGGTGAAACTATAAGTGCTAAGAAATTCTGGGAGTATGCTGATACCTATGAGAGAATAAACTCTGTCGCTTATAGAGAATTAGAGCTTACTATTCCTAATGAATTTAATCATGAACAAGCTAAAGAACTTATTAGCAATTTTGTAAAAAAAGAAATAGGTGAAAAATATCCATATACTTATGCTATACATGAAGCTAAAAATGAAAAAGATGAAAAAAATTTACATTGTCATTTAATGTTTTCTGAAAGAGAATTAGATGGAATTGATAGAGAACTTTCACAATATTTTAAAAGAGCAAATTCTAAAAATCCTGAAAAAGGAGGAGCTAAAAAAATAGAGAATGGCAAGAAAAATCAAGATTATTAGATTTAAGAAAAAGTTGGGAAATTGAAACTAATAATTTACTTGAAAAAAATGGTTTTGAAGCAAGAGTAGATTGTAGAACGTTAAAAGAAATAAGACAAGATTTACTTGAAAGTGGAATGTTTGATAAGGCTGAAACATATAATAGGTTACCTATCAATGTTGCTGGAAAAATTCTTTATAAAGTCGGTCATGGAATAGAATTAAATGGAGAAGAAAAACAACAATATGACAAATATATTGAAACAGTTAATAGAAAAAAAGAATTAGAAAGAATATATCAAGAAAGAGAAAATAAAAAGATTGAACATAAGAATTTAAAGGCTGAAATTGAGAAATTAGAAAAAGAAAATTCTAAAGAAAAAGCTATTAATATTTGTTCCAAAGGACAATATTTTAAAACTAAAAAACAATATTATGATATTAGTAAAAAAGTTAAGAAATATCCTGAGAATATTATTTTAAAAAAGGAACAGGAAAGATTAGCGAAAACAATAAAAGAGATAGAAGATAAGTCCATAAAATCTAATAAGTATATTAATATTTTTGCGAATTTAGAGACTAAAAGAGTTAGTACTTTGGATACTTTAAAAGCTGAATATTCTAAAAAGTTTAGAGATAAATATCTCTCAAAAGAAGAAGAAAAGATTAAAGAAAAATACCAAGATTATGATGTACTTAAATTAAAGATAAAATTAGAAACAATTTCTAATGAAAATCCAACTGAAAAGGCTATGAATTTATTGACAAATTATGAGTATAATTTAAAGTTTGTTGAAGCTTTTGAAATACAAGAAAATAAGAAAAATATTGAAAGTAAATATAATGAAGCAACTTTATTTAATCCAAGACAAGCCAAGGACTTTAAATTAGCATTGAGTATAGAAGAAAAAAATATTGAAAATAAGCAAGATGAAATTATTAAATTAATTGATAATGTTGATGAAAAAAAATTGAATGATTTAGCTGAAAAAGTTGGAAAAAATACTAAAATTGAAAAAGCTATTTTAACAGAACTTATTGAAGAAAAATCTCAATCAAGAAGTGAAATAGATTTAATGAAAGATAAAGTTGCACTTTTAGATAAATTTTCCAATTTAGAGAAACTTTATAGTAAAGAAATTGCAAGTGATGAGAAGAATAAAAAGAAAATATTTTCTATATCTTCTGAGTTAGCATCAGTGGAATCTTTATTAAATTCTGAATATAAGTCTATTGACATAAAAGATGACATTGCTCAGAGTAATTTAAAAGCTATTCAAGAACAAATTGCTAAAAATGATAAGAGAATTTTAATGGCAGAAAATGTCATAGATAAGACTAAAACTATTATTTCAGCTCATAGTAAAAAATACAATTTATCTGGAATAGAAGTAATAGCAATTGGAAATCTATCAAAAGGAAAATACTGGAAAAATTATAAAGAGATGAAGAAATTAACATCTGAAATAAAAAATGATGAAAGGATACTTTCTAATATGGGAATTATTTCTTTTGGAAAAGGAGTTTTGAAGAAAGATATTGAGTTAAAGAAAAAGAAATTGGAAGACTTAGAGAAGAAGGAAAAGACTATTATAAATACTTATAAAAAAGATAAAAGTTTTTCTTCTGAGGTTGATAAAGTAAATAACCATTATAATAGTATCTTAAAAACTTATCAAAGTATCTTAGTAACAGCAAAAATGGATAATAAAATAAATTATAAAGTGAAGTTTAATATTGAAAAATCTGGAAAGCAAATTACTACTTACAAAAAGAATCCTTCTAAAAATAGAAATAAAGGGGTAATAATTGAAGGCTCAAGAGGTCTAAAATCAAATGTAAAAAATATATTTGATGATACGGAAATTAGAGCAACAGTTGGAATACATTTAGAAAAAGATAAGGAAAATGGATGGGAAGTTTAGAAAAAATTAATAATAAAATTCATAAATTAAAATATAATATTTCACTTTTAAAAAGTAGAAAAAAAGCTCAGAAAAAGTCAGAAAGTAAAAAGAAAAGGATAGAAAGAGCTAGAAAATTATTAAGACTTGGAATTCTCTTTGAAATGACATCAACAGATATTTATTCAACTGAACTTATTATTGGTTATTTACTTGAATTAAAAGAAAAGAAAATATATGAGATAGGAGCCTTAAAATACTATGGCAATAAAATTTTAACAGAAAATTCTATAGAAAAACATGATCAAAGAGAAGTTATATTTTTAGATACTGAACAGAAGAAAAGGAGAAATCATAAGTTAATTTCACTTGGAGCATTATTTGAAATGACATTAACAGATACTTTTTCTATAGCTGTGTTAATAAGTTATTTGGAAAACTTACATTCTTTAAAAGATAAAGATTTTGTTTTTTGCAAAGAGAATGGAGAAAATTATTTAAAAAGAAGGAGGCTAAAAAATGGAGAATGAAATGTGGAGAACATATTATAGTAGTGGCAAATTAAAGGAAGAAGTTCCAATAAAGAGAGGTAAGTTAAATGGAATAGGGATTTTGTATGATGAAGATGGAAGTATAATAGAGAAAAGAATTTATAAAAATGATATTTTAATGGGGAATCCTTATATTGGAATGTCACCAGAAGAATTAGCTGATAAATTAGGCTATATTATTTCAGATAGATCAGAACTTGAATTGGCTGAAGATGATGCTGAAGCAGTGGAAATAAATTATAGAGAAGTTTCAAAAAGACTTTTGTGAGATTTTAATAAAGGAAGAGAGGCTGACTGTGCAAGAAATTGAAAAAAAAGAAGAAGGTAAAAGAAGTAAAATAGTTGGAGGATTAAGTGGAGAAGCCAAACAACTTGTGGATAAATTTAGTAGAATAACAAAAGAAAAAGGGCAACCCTTTACAGATTTTGAAAGCGAGGGCTTATTGTATGTTACTATTTATGATGACAATAATTTAGTTTATTGCATACCAGTTTTTTCTTTTAAGGATAATAAAAAAGTAGATTTAAAGAAAATAGAATATATAAGTGAAGATGCTAAAAGAATGGAAAATATATTAAGAAGTTCTAATGAGAAAAGGAAAGAAATAGAAAAAGATTATTAATTAAAAAAATATTAGGAATAAGAGAGGATTAAATATAATAATTGAATGGGAAAATAGGCTATTGACATTTTTAAGTTTATATAGTACATTGTACTATATAGAAAGGAGATGATTTCATGGCATTTTCAATAAGACTTACAGAAGAAGAAAAAAATTTAGCAACTAGTTATGCAAAATTGAACTCTTTATCTTTAGGAGAAGCTTTTAAAAAAGCATTATTTGAAAAAATAGAAGAAGAATATGATATTGTTATTGCTGAAGAGTCCTTTAAAAAATATATTGATAGTGGAAAGAAAAGTCGTCCATTTTCTGAATTAAAAAAGGAATTAGGATTATGACCTATACAGTAAATACAACACCACAATTTGATAAAGAATTTAAGAAATTAGATAAGTTTACTCAAAAAATCTTGGCCACTTGGATTGATAAAAATCTTGAAGGTTGTGAAAATCCACGTATACAAGGAAAAGGATTAACTTCTAATCACAGCGGACAGTGGAGGTATAGAATAGGAGATTATAGATTAATTTGTATAATAGAAGATAAAGAACTTATTATTTTAGCTCTTACAGTTGGACATAGAAGAGATATTTATGAAAAATAAATTATAAAAAATTATTTTGAAATTGGTAAATTTTATATTTAAAATAAAATAAGAAAAATTAAGAAAGCTACTACATATAATAGCATAATATGTAGTAGCTTTTTTCCATTTTAACATAATTCATTGAAAAATGAAAGTAAAAAAATTAAGGAGGGAAAAATATGGAAAAAGTTAAAAATTTTTTAAAAGGAAAGAGAATGTATATAGTACCATTTCTTCTTCTATCTTCTAATGCTATGGCTGCAACAGCAGATGCACCTTGGGTAAGTGGATTAGATAAACTTATGAAAGTTCTAACTGGTCCAACAGCTAGAATTATTTCTATACTTGCTCTTGCACTTTTAGGGTTTGCTATTATGACTGGTTTAACTGAAAATTTAAGTAAAAGAGCTATAGGTTGGATAGCGGGAAGCACTATCGTATTTGCTGCTGCAACTTGGGGTCCAAAATTTTTAGGATATAGTGGAGCTTTATTAATGTAATGGGGGAAAAATAATGCCAAAAGAAAAAAATCAAAAATTTTCTTGGAAACCTAAAAAACCTTTTTCAGGAAATAAAGAAGATTTTTTTATTGATAATCCTTTCTATGATAGAATGTTAAGTCTCTCAAAAAGTTGTCGTAATTGGCAAATTGCATTTTTAATAATGGCTTTATTTGAAAGTGGGACATTACTTGAGTATTTTCATTTAGCTAATAAGACAAAATTAGTTCCATACATTGTTGAAGTAGATAAAGAAAAAGGTAGTTTCTACTATACTGGAAGAATGGATCAAATAAATTATACAGTGGATGACACAATTATTTTTGCAATGCTAAATGATTTTGTTATAGATACCCGTTCTGTTTCATTAGATAAAGTCTTTACTTACAAAAAGATAAAAAGAGAATACTCATTTTTATCATCAGAAATGAAAAATAAGATGAACACAGATATTAATAATTTAAAATTAGAGGATAAATTTAAAAATAAAGAATCAATAGATGTAGTTATAACTTCTATGTTAAAAAATTCTGAGGATATATATCAAGTGAACTGGACAGAGAAAACATATAGGAATGGAGGTCTTGTGTCTATTGATAAAAAAACAGGAAATTTCTCTGTTATACAACAAGATAAAATGAATCCTGAAGATTTAAAAATAAATCCTCTAGGTCTTATTATTCAGGATTATCACATAACAAATGATTTATCAAAATAAAGGGAGGAGAAATGAAGAAAAAATTATTATCACTATTAATTTTAATTGGTCTAACTAACTCTCTATATGCAGTAGATTATGCTTCTGAATACGATCCCTATTCAACAGAAGAACCAACAATAGAGAAAGGTTACAAAAATTCAAAAACTAATATAAATAGTACATATTTTTACAATGAAAATGATAGTTATCGTATACCAACTAGAGCTGGATATATTAGTACAATTATTTTAAGTCCTGATGAAGATATAATCCATGCAGAAATAGGGGATGCTACTAGATGGAGTATACAAACATACTATACAGGTACTTCAAGGGGGATGTCTCCAGCAATTTCAATAAAACCTTTTATCCCTGAGTTGAAAACAAACCTTGTAATATCAACAACAAAAAGAATGTATAACTTAGTATTAGAAGCAAAAGTAAATTCTTATGCTCCAGTAATTAGTTTTGAATATCCAAAGGAAATTGAAATTGCTAAACAAAGAGAAAGAAATTTAAAAGCTCAAGAAACAAAAATTAATGTTAATAATCTTAATTTTGATTATACTTGGAAAAACAATAAAGAAACTTGGTCACCTGTACAAGTTTTTGATGATGGGGAACAAACATTTATTGTAATGGGAGAAAAAGTAAAGGCAACAGAACTTCCAATACTATTTATAAAGGATGAACAAACAGGAGAAGGTGCTTCTGTAAGACACAGATATGATCCTGAGACTAGATATTATACAGTGGATAGATTATTTAAACAGGCATATTTAAGATATGGAGAAAAAGAAATAACTATAAAAAGAAAAGGTAGCTTTATAAAATCACCTAACGACCATATTTCAGTAAGTATATAGGAGGTAAAAATGGATTTCAATAATGATCAAAATGAACCTCAAAATCAACAAAACTCAAATGTAAGTTATCAACCTAAAAAAGGTACCTTTTTTAAAAAGAAAATAATTTATGGATTTTTTATGTTTATTGTTCTTCTTATAATTCTTTTAACTTTTAGAAAAGAAATATTTTCGTCTGATGATACTAATCAAAATAATAAGAAAATTATTAAAAATGAAGTTTCAAAAGAGGCTAAAATTTCTGATTCAGATAACACACAGTATGGTGAAGAAGATATGCAAGATTTAGGATATGGTGAAAATGATGAGAATGGAGGACTAACAGATGAAGAATTAAATTATGTTATTCCAGGTGATGATGAAGAAAATCAAAATAATGTTGAACCTCAAAAATCAACAGAAGAAATTGAAAGAGAAAATAAAATTAAACAACTTGAATCTGAAGCTGACGCAGCATTTAGAAGTCCAACAACAATAACTATTGCTACTCGTCCTCAGACACAACAAGTTGATAATAAAGTTCTTTTAGCACAAAATAATAAAACCGTTCAAGATTATGATGGAAATAGACAAGAAAGTAAAAAAAATTTTCTAATGAATGAACAGGCACAGAAATTTTACCAAACTAATTTTTTAGTTGAACAATTATCTGAGTTTGAATTAAAAGCAGGTGATTTTATTCCAGCTACTCTTCAAACAGGTATAAATTCTGATTTGCCTTCAAAGGTTATTGTGGCCATAGTTTCAGAAAATGTAAGAGACACAATAAGTGGAAGACACATACTAATACCTCAAGGAACAAAAGTCATAGGAACTTATGATTCAAGTGTTACTTTTGGTCAAGAAAGATTACTTGTAATATGGCAAAGACTTATTTTTCCAAATGGAAAAAGTATAGGATTAGATAATATGCAAGGAGTGGATTTATCTGGAAAAGCTGGAATAACTGGAGAAATTGATAATCATTTTGGTACTTTATTAAAAGGCGTTGTTCTTTCATCAATAATGGGAAGTGCTGGAGCTATTGTGACAGATAGAAAAAATGATTGGAGAGGAGCAGCAGCTGAAGGAGCAGGTGAACAAATAGTTACAATTGGGGATAGATTTGCTGATAGAGCATTATCAAGGCAACCAACTATTACTATAGAACCTGGAACAAGACTTAATATTATGGTTCATAGTGATTTAATTCTTGAACCTTATGGAGAATAAAAATGAGTATAAGAAAAAAAATTAGTATTTTTATTTTTATAGCAGCTATTTTTGGAACTTTATCAGTAGGGACACAAACTTTTGCAAAGAATGTTAAATACCATAAAAGTTTAGGAAAATACTTATTCTTATATAAAAATAAAACTCCTATATACTCACCATTTAAAATACTATTTTGGCAAAAATTTGAAAAAAAAGTACCAAGAGCAATGGATGATGCATATACAAATATGGGGATGACTGCTATATTATCTTTTTTACTAATAGCCTTAGTAAACTATAAGAAAAAGGTAATTACAGTTCATGGTTCTGCAAAGTGGGCCAACAAATCTGATATAGATAAAATGGGATTTTTTCCCTATAAAGATAAGAAAAAAATAAAAAAAGAATATAAAAAAACAAATACTTTAGCTCTGTATCAAAGAAATATTTTAGAAAGAAAAGATTATATAAAAATAGATATATCAGAAGAAATAAACAATATAAAAAAATATTCAAAAGCTTTGAATTATCTTTTTACTGAAAAAAATTGGAGAGAAAGAGAATTTTATAGTGATGGAGTAGTTCTTGGAAAAGATCAATATGGAAGACTTTTAATTGATAATACACCAGGACATGTCATGATGGTTGCAAGAAGTGGTGGAGGTAAAGGAGCAGCGGTAGTAATCCCATCTCTTATAACTTGGAAAGGCTCAACATTAGTCAATGACATTAAAGGTGAAAACTGGCTTTATACAGCAGCATATAGAAAAAGTTTAGGACACAAAGTTTTTAGATTTGAAGCAACAGCTGATGGGGTAGAAAAAGTGTCTTGCCATTATAATCCTATGGTAGAAATAAGAAGAGGAACAGTTTATGAGTACCAAGATGCTAAAAATATTGCTTTGGCTATTGTGTCTCCAGATAGAACTAAAGATCCTTTCTTTGCTCCATCAGCAGGAGTTTATTTAACAGCAGTAATATTACATGTTTTGTATATGGTAAAGAATAGAATAGCAAATCTAGCTGATGTATATAATTTTATAACTTCACCACAATTTACAGAAGATCAAAAATTGCAACAGATGATAAATTCTGAACACAATAGTGATGGACCAGAAGACTTATTCTATAACATCTATAATGATATTACTATTTTAAAGACTGGTGAAGAACTCCCAAGGACACATCCTTCAGTTTCAAAAATTGGGGCTGAAATGGCAGATAGAGCTGATAAAGAAAGATCTGGAATAATAGGTTGTGCAAAAATAGATTTAGAAGCATTTATTATACCTACAATAGCAAGAAATACAGCTTATTCAGATTTTAGAATTTCTGATTTAATGAATAGTGAAGTACCTATGGATTTATACTTTGTAACAGCTCCTAATTCAGTTGATATAACAGCAGTACTTCTAAAATTATTTTTAACTCAAATTCTATATATTTTAACAGATAGTATGGAATTAAATAAAAAAGGAGAGAATATTGCTTTTAAACATAAACTTTTACTTTTATTAGATGAATTAACAGCTATTGGAAAAGTTGATATGCTTCACAAAGCTATCTCATATATAAGAGGTTGGGGAATGAAAGCATTGATAATAATTCAAGATATGAAGCAATTAAAGGAAGTATATGGAGAAAATAACTCTTTCTTAGGAAATATGTCTACAACACTTTATTATACTACAAATGATGTAGACACAGCAAAATATGTTCAAACAAGACTAGGAAATAAAACTGAAAAAATTGTAACTAAATCTTATTCACAAGGACTTATATTCAGAAAAGTAAATTATACTGAAAGCTATGTAGGAAGACCTCTTATGAGAGCTGAAGAGGTACATACTATGGATGAAAAAGAAGTAATAGTATTATCAGCAGGAAAAAATCCTATTCGTGGGAAACAAGCTAGATGGTATGAATTTAATGAATTTAAAAATAGACTTGCAAGAGAGCCTTATTTTACAAAAGCAACTCCTTCAGATGTAATAAAAAAATATAAAAAATGGGAAGATTTAAAAAGTAAGTGACACATGTGTCACTTAGTTTAGGAGAGTGATTATGAGTAAGAAGAAAAAAACCTATGATCAAAAAATTGAAGAATATACAGAAAAATTAAAAATAGCTCAGAGAGAAAAGAAAGAATTTATTGAAAAAAAGGGTAGGCAACTGTGGACCAAAATAAAGACACCATTTATGGAAAAGGAAAAAGCTATAGAAATACTATTAGTAGATAAAGAGAAATTTAATATTTTATTTGAAGGAATAAAAAAAATATTAGAGTCATTAACATTTGAAGTTAGCCCAACAGATACAACAAATATTAATGAAGTTAAAGATAAGAAGGAAGAAAAAAATGATACAGGACAATGAAATGAAGGATAACCTTCTCAGTTTATTAGAAATTTCATTAGGTAAAGAAATTATGAAGTATATGCAGGATAAGGACATTATAGAAATCATGAAGAACGATGACGGAAAAGTGTTTGCAGATAGCCTTACAAAAGGTGAATTTTATATAGGTGATATGAACAGTATAGACGCTGAAAATGTTGTAAAACTTGTGGCAAATCATGTTAATCAAGAAGTTACTCCTGATAATCCTCTTGTGTCTGCTGAATTACCAGGATCTGGTTTTCGTTTTGAAGGAAATATTCCTCCAATTAGTAAAACATCAGCTTTTAATATAAGAAAACATAGCTCATTAATTTTTACATTAGATGACTATGTTAATTCAAAAATAATGACACAACAACAAGCTGATGTAATAAAAAAAGGAATAAAAGATAGAAAAAATATTCTTGTAGTTGGAGGAACAAAAAGTGGAAAAACTACTTTATGTAATGCATTACTTGAAGAAATAGCCAAATATAAACAAAGAGTTATTATTATCCAGGACACAAATGAACTTCAATGTAATTGTGAAAATGTCCTATATTTAAGAGCAACAGAAACTGTTCCTATGAGAAGATTACTTACCTCTACTTTAAGAAGGACACCTACAAGAATAGTAATTGGTGAGGTTAGAGATGGAGCAGCATTAAATATACTAAAAGCTTGGAATACAGGACATCCAGGAGGAGTATGTACTTTACATGCTGACTCAGCTGAAATGGGACTTCTACAATTAGAAAGCTACATTATGGAAGTTTCAAGAGATCCTCAAAGAGATACGATAGCAAGAACTGTTAATATGGTTATAAATTTACAATTAGATGGACTTACAAGAAAAGTAAAAGAAATAATTGAATTAGAAAAATATGATCATGAAAATAGAAAATATATATTTAAACAAGTAGCATAGGAGATTATATGGAAGAAATAAATTTAAGTGAAAAAATTTGTAGGGCATTTACGACAGATATAACTGTTGCAGGAGGAGCAAGAGAAGCTGTTATAGGAAATTTTTTCTTAGCACTTATCCTTATTTTTTCAACGGATAGTGGATTAGTAGTATTGATTGTAATAATTCTCTTTACTTTTTCACATGGCTATCTTGTCTATCTTACAAAGAAAGACACAAAATTTTTTAAAGTATTTAGAAGTCATCTAAAGTTTAAAGAATATTATTACTAATGGAGGGGAAATGTTCAAAGAATATAAGGATGTAAACCTAAAAAAAATTAAGGACTTTAATAATAGAGATTATTTATATCATTTATTACCATGGGCTTGTAACTATGAGAATAAAGACTTCTATATCTCAAAAGAAATAGCAGGGAAGACACAAACTTTTCATTTTCCAATAGTTATAACAAAAGATGGAAGTTTTCAAACTACTTTTAAAGTAAGAGGTAAAGACTTAGATAGTTCAACTGCTTATGAACTATTAAGTGTAACCGAAAGAATGAATGAAACATTAAAACAACTAGATAATAGTTGGACACTTCAAATGAATGCAATAAGAAGTAAAATAAGAAACTATGTTGGAAAAAAAGGAATTAAAAATATTCCTATAAGAATTTTAGAATTAGAAAGATCAGAATTTTTTAATTCAGGAAATCATTATGAAAGTGATTATTATATGACTTTCACTTGGTTAGTTCCTGAAGATAATTTACAGAAAGCAAAAAGCTTATTATTTAGAGAAAATGATGAAAAATTAATAAATGACACATTTCAAAAAAATTTAAAATATTATAATAATGAACTTTTAAAAATTTATTCTTTTTTAAATGAAACCTTACAAGAATGTGAGGTCTTAAATGTTGATGAAACAATGGCTTACTATCATTCTTTTGTGAGTGATAATTCTCATAAAATTAAGGTTCCAAGAGCAATATACTATGAAGGAAAATTAATAGCAACTGGAGATATGCCAGAACTAATAAAAAAAGCTATAGAAAAAGGAGAACTAAATGAAAATGGTATAAAAGAAACTCTGCTACCTGTATTTATAGATTCATATATAACAGATTCAACTCTTACTGGAGGAATAAATCCTCAAATAGGAGAGGACTATATAAAGACTATATCCATTTTAAATTTTCCAGGTTTTTCAGTTCCAGGAATGATGGATAGACTTAATAGAACTGACATTGAGTATATATGGGGTAGTAGATATATAATGCTTGAAAAAATCACAATCAAAAAGATTTTAGATAAATATTTTAATAAGTGGTGGGCAGCAAGATTATCATTTAAAGATATGTTTATTGAGTTTTTTTCTAAGAATGAAACTATAAATCCTAATCAAAGTGCTATGAATGCAGCTATTGAAGTTAGAGATGAAAAAACAAAATTAGATGAAGACAGAGATATTGTTGGATATTATACTACTACTGTAATTCTAAAAAATAAGAATAGAGATATTGTAGAAAAACAAGCACAAGAAGTAAGAACCCTGCTTTCTTCGTTAGGTTTTGTTGTACAAATTGAGGATTTTTATACTTTAGATTGTTGGTTAGGAGTTATGCCCGGTAATAATTATTTTAATGAAAGAAGACCTTTTATGAATTCAAAAGTACTTTCACATATGTTACCAATTAATTCTGTTTGGGCAGGAAATAAATGGAATAAACATTTAGATACTCCTCCTCTTCTTTATTGTCAAACAACTGGAAATACTCCTTTTAGACTGAATTTACATTATACTGATGTTGGCCACACTCTTATAGTTGGACCAACAGGTTCAGGAAAATCAGTTTTATTAGGAACAATACAAGGTGCTTTTTTAGGATATAAAAATGCAAAAGTTATCGGATTTGATAAAGGGGCTTCAACAAAGGTATTAAATAGAGCTTATGGAGGACTTTTTTATGATTTAGGAAAAGATAATATAAGATTTCAACCTTTAAGAGGAGTAGGACCTATCCAAGAAAATATAGACATAGAGTTTGAAAAAATAAAAAAGAATAATAGAAGTTTAAGTGATGAAACAATAAGAAAAAAAGCTGAAGAAATTGAAAAGAAGAGAAGTGATATAGAAAAAGAATGGTGTCAAGAATTTATTGAAAATTTACTTGAAGACAATCTTGTTCAAATTACCCCAGAGATAAGGCAATATATTTGGAATGGACTTGTATCTTTAGGATCTTTATCACCAGAGATGAGGACTTTATCTTCATTTTCAAACTTAGTTGGCGGTCAATCAAAAACTATTAAAGATGCCTTGGCACAATATTGTGGAAAAGGTCCTTATGCAAAGTATTTTGATGGTAATTCAGACTTCTTAGAAAACAATAACTACACAATCTTTGAAATGGAACAAATAGCCGAGGCTAAAAATGCTATTACACCAGCATTGAATTATTTATTCCATAAAATAGAAACAGATATGATTGATAAAATTAGTCCCACTCTAATTACCTTAGATGAATCATGGTTATTTTTAGATAATCCGAGATTTGAAAGTAAAATTAGAGAATGGCTAAAAGTTATGAGAAAAAATAATGTGTCTGTTGTATTCGCAACACAATCATTAGCTGATATAGCTGAAAGTAAAATCAAAAGTGCAATATTGGATGCTTGTTATACAAGAATTTATCTCCCAAATACAACAGCATTATCAGAAGTGCAAAAAAACTATTATAAGATGTTTGATTTAAATGATAGAGAAATTGAAATAATTTACCAATCACTTCAAAAAAAACATTATTATTTTAAGAATCCACAAGGTTCAAGACTGTTTGAATTAGCTTTATCTCCATTAGAATTATCTTATGTAGCTGCTTCATCTGGAGAAGATAAAGAAAAATGTGATGAATTGGCAGAGCTAGATACAAAAGAATTTAATATAGCATGGTTAAATTATAAAGGTTGGAATGGAGAAGCTATTGTTGAAAGAATAGAAAAGATGATAGCTGATGAAAAGAAAGTGAACTAAGTGACACATGTGTCACTTAGTTTCAAGGGAGGAAAAAATGTCTATAAATTTAATTTTTAATCTAGTTCTTTTATTTATTTCATTTCTTTGTATTCTATTGATAAGAGTGAAACTAAGAAATGGAACTATAATGAATAGCAAATTAATAACTATAATACTTATTTTCTGTTTCCTAGTTTTTATATTTTCTGCATACCAGATAGTGCTATTAATAAAATAATAAATATTTTAAGGAGGAATAAAATGAAGAAAAAATTATTAATATTTTTATTAGGAGTATCCGTTTTGGCTGAAGCAAATACTCAAACAATAGGAATTGGAGCTTATTATAAAAATTCTGTATATCATTCTAAAAATCAGGTTAATGCATTGCCTATAATAAATTTAGAATATAATCGTTTTTATTTAAAGGGATATAAGCCAGGATTTATTTTTTATAAAGAATCTGATTTTAATTTCTCTGCAATAGTAGATCCAATTGGAGGATATTCAGATTTTGTAATAAGAAAATCTCAATTTAAAGATGGATATAAAAACCTAGATTCAAGGAATACACAAGTTATGGGAGGAATAGCATTAGATTTTAAAATTGATAAAAATATTGATGGCCACTCAGAAGTAGTTTTTGGAAATCATGGAACAAAAGTAAATGTAAAACTTAATAAAGCCTATAAAGTTAATGATAGAGTTACATTTATACCAGCTGCAACATTTAATTATTATAACTCAAAATATATGGATTATTATATTGGTATAAAAGAAAAAGATGTGGAAAATAATAGCAAAATAGAAAAAACATATAAAGGTAAAGATACAATAGCTGGTGGAGTTAGTGCAACATTAGATATGGCAATAACTGAACAAACTTCATTTTTAGTATTTGGTGGAATAGATATATATGACAAAAAAATAAAAAATTCTGATATTTTAAAAACAAATAATCAATATTATGTAGGTGCAGGACTAAGGTATTCTTTTTAAAGATTGGGTGATTTATGATGCTAGGAACTTCATTTTATATATTTTGTATGATAATTTTTGCTCTAATGACTATTATTTCGTTTTTAATGGGAACATTAATTGTATTTAAAACAGGAAAAATAGTAGAATGGTACATTATTGGTACTGGAGTAGGACTATCATTTTTCCTATTTCTTTATTATTCTTATGAAAGATTTAATTAAAGGAGTGAATATTTATGGATAAAACAGAAGAATCATTAATAGAATCAAGAAAGAAATTAAAAAAATATATATCCAATTTAGAATTAAAAATAGAAGTAATTCAAGAAGTAATAAAAGATACAGAAACTCTTGTTAAAGAATTAAAAAATGCATTTATTAGAGTAGATGAAGAAATTAAAAAATTTAAAGGATAGAAAGAGAGTTAATTATTCTCTCTTTCTACAAAAATATAATATTTTAAAAAAATTAAAAATGGAGTAAAATATGGATAAAAAAAATGAAATATTCTTAGGAGAAATTGAAAAAGTTGAAGCAAATAAAGAATTGTATATTTCTTTTATTTCCTTTTTACTAGAAGATTTTCTTAAAGAAGAAGAGGTTAATTATGAAGAGAGCTGTTGCATATTGTAGATTTTCTTCATCTAATCAAAGAGAAGAGAGTATAGATGCTCAGGTAAGAGCAATTAAAGAATATTGTGACAAAAATAAATTAAAATTATTAAAAATATATAAAGATGAGGCAATATCAGGAACTTCTACAAAAGATAGAGAAATGTTTTTAGAAATGATTCTTGACTGTAAGAAAAATCTTTTTGATTGTGTGATAGTACATAAATATGATAGGTTTGCTCGTAATAGATATGATCATGCTTTGTATGAAAAGATACTGAATGATAATAATGTTAAATTGATATCTGTCTTAGAACAACTAGTTGATGATAGTCCAGAATCAGTTATTTTGAAATCAGTTCTTGCAGGGATGAATGAATATTATTCTAAAAATCTTTCTCGTGAAGTAAAAAAAGGAAAAAAAGAAAATGCTTTAAAAGCTATACATAATGGAGGAATACCTCCACTTGGATATGATTTAGATGCGAATAAAAAATACATTGTTAATAAAAAAGAAGCTGAAGCAGTAAAATTAATATTTGAATTAGCTTTGGATGGGGTTGGTTATGTAAGTATTGCAGATATACTTAATAAGAGAGGCTACAAAAATAAAAGAGGAAAAGAATTTAAAAAAATATCGATAAGAGATACACTTTTAAATATAAAATATATAGGTACTTATTATTATGGTTTAAAAGATGGCCATGGGAGATTACAAAAAGAACCAATAATAATAGAAAATTCTCATGAAGCAATTATAGATAAAGATATTTTTTATAAGGTTCAATCTAAAATGAAAAAGAATTTAAAAGGTCCACGAAACAGAAATGGTCAACTTTATTTTTTAACAGGTTATTGTGTTTGTGGAGAATGTGGAGGTCCTTTTTCAGGAGGTTATAGGTCAGTAAATAGAAATGGTTCAGTCAGTTATGGTTATTATTGTCAGAAAAAAAAGAGAAAAGAAACAAAATGTAATAATAAAGCAATAAGAAAAGAATTGCTTGAAACATTTATCTTTGATATAATTAAGAAAGAAATATTTAATGATGAAAAGATAGAAAAAATAATAAAAGATATTATTAGTTTCAGTGAAAATAAAAAACTAATAAGAGAGGAGGAAATAAAGGAATACACAAAAGAAATTGAAAAGCTGCAAAAATTAACATTAAAATTGTTGGAAAAGAATTTAGAGGGTAATATCCTAGATGAAATATTTAATATAAAAAATAATGAGTTAAAAGAAAAGATTCAAGTTTTGAGAGAAAAAATATACTCTGTAAAAAATATTACAAAAATAAATGAAGAAGAATTAAGAAAATATCTTAGAAAATTTAAAGAAAGTGCAAATGAACAAGCAAAAAGAAAAGTGGTAGAAGCATTTGTGCAAGAAATAAGAGTATATAGGGATAAAATAAAAATAGTCCTTAGAAAATTTCCTAAAGACTTGGATATGGTTAGTATTGGTGGAGATGACGAGAGTCGAACTCGTGTCCGAAATTACAATGATTATAAGCCTCTACAAGTTTAGTTTACTATTGAATTTCGTAATAATTACTCCCGTAAACAGGGCTAACTAAAACTATCCTCTAAAAT
>ERZ773008.680-NODE-680-length-24923-cov-6.843212_pt1 | contig 24923 bp, 17 predicted proteins | sample MGYA00580664_ERZ773008 | MGnify/ENA primary metagenome ERZ773008 (study PRJEB29015, sample SAMEA2738016) | human oral metagenome | biome: human oral; feature: human-associated habitat; material: dental | place: China | collected 2048 ... | reverse complement strand
CCAATGATAAATAATTCTTTGCAGACCAGTCCTTCATCTTTTTATTTTTATGCAGGCCGTAGTAGCAGACTTCGTGAAAAAAAATAAATAAATATGGTTCGAACTTGAGTAAAAATTTTTCCAACTCGGATCCTAGCGCACCGATCCAGCAAACTATGGCTGGAATTTTTTCTATATCCACCACCAACTTTTTTCTGCCCTGCTACCTCCCTTCTCTAATGACGGCAAGGTTTCCAAAGAATTTATTGTTGATAGCTCTTTAACCAACCCAAGATTTTTTACGTAGGCTAAATTTTTTAGCCTTACTTTTTCTGATCACCCCCACCTTCTCCCTTCGAAAGAGAGAGTGTTTAATAAAGTCATCTTCTGGAGATACACCGATGAATATGTCTGATTCTTCGGCAAAGAGCCTTTCAAGATACGTTTTTATCTCCAAACCATCTTTATCTTGACTGTAAAAATAACGGCATCGACCCGTTTGATACATACTGATAATTGAAAAATCAGAGCGCCCATTCCTAGCCACTGATGTCAAAATAAAATGAATATTTTTGTAGCCTCTCCGCATATACGTCCAAAATTTTTAACTTCCATCAGCACTTGTCCTGCGGCAGATTGCTTTTCTCGTACCTGAAAGAGTTTGTATATCCGCATCAGCTTGATTTTGACGAGAGGCCCCACCATGCGTACTGGTACACGTTCCTTCCCCTTTCCGGTTTTTTGCAGTTCATCGGCATTAATGCGGAGAGTCTGCTGCAATTTGTTCTTCAGGATGCTGAGATTATCATCTAATAAGAAGACGTGTCCGGTATGCCGGGCTTACGGAAAAGGTCATAGTTGTTGACCGTATGTCCCCTCGAAGCCCGGATAGAACTTTGGTACCTTAAAACGATCATTCGACGCGTCAGTGTCGTCTTCCTACCACTGGCGTACCGGCATTATTTCCATCAGCTCGGTGCTCTGCTTGTCCTCCTATCCCACCTTATTGCCATCATGGGTGTTGATATCGGTATATGGATGTATTGTAAATATTTTTATACTAACAAGATGCCTGAGAATATCTCTTCAAATCTCTTGCCATTATTTCTAAACTGGGGTAGCCTTTACATACTAAATAAAAATTTTACAGTTTTACAAGTTATTGCGAGTTTCCTTTATTTATCAAAGGTAAACGTCTATTTATAAACTAGGGCATACCGCTATCGTTTGGTGTATTGAAGATACATACACCAAAATATGAGGTGTGCTTGTTGAATATAGAATAAAAAATGTTAAAACTTTCCCACACTACCCTTGGTATTATTTTATTCACCTCTTTCTATCCATCTCCCGCCGCAGCCGCACCAGACGCATCCCTTTCCCGACAAGTCCAGCAAGACCAACTACAACGTGAAGAGCAAAGAAAACAAGACATACAGCAGCGGCAACCGGCGCCCGATGTCCGGCTCGATGCCGATATGCCGGCAGACGCTTCCATTGAACCTCTCCCTACTGAAACACCCTGTTTCCCGCTCTCTAGTATCCGTCTGAACGGCGATTCCGCCGACCAATTCCAGTTCTCCCTACGCCATGCCCTTACCCGCTCCGGTTTTACCCCGGGGCAGTGCGTGGGTGCGCAAGGCATTAACCGTTTGATGGGTTTGGCACAAAACGTGCTGATTGAGCGTGGTTACACGACCACCCGCATTTTAGCCGCCCCGCAGGATTTAAACAGCGGGGTGTTGGAACTAACGGTTGTTCCGGGGCGCATCCATGCCATCCGGGTGGATTTGTCCGAACGTGAACAGACCCATGCCGGCAGAATTGCCTCCTGGCAAAACGAATTCCCGGCCAAGGGTGGGGATATTCTTAATTTGCGCGATTTGGAACAGGGTTTGGAAAACCTGAAACGGGTACCTACCGCCGATGCCGATATCCAGATCATACCGGCCGAACAGCCGAACGAGAGCGATGTGGTGATCAGCTGGAAACAGCGGCGGATACCGTTTCGGGTATCCGTCGGGCTGGATGATTCCGGTAGCGAGGCCACCGGCAAATATCAGGGCAGCTTTACCTTGTCGGCTGACAACCCACTGGGGCTCAGCGACTTGGCCTATGTCTCTTACAGCCGCGACTTGGGGCATAAAAATGATTTGACTGATAGGAACGGACACAAAACCGACAGCGGTACCCGCAGCTACGGTGCGCATTATTCGGTACCGTTCGGCAACTGGCTTTTGGCCTGGAACTACCAATATTACCGTTATCACCAGGCGGTGGCCGGGCAGCATGAAGTTTATGACTATAACGGTAAAAGCTGGAGCCAAGATATCGGATTGACCCGCCTGCTGTACCGGGATGCCCGCCGTAAAACCCATCTGACTTTAAGGCTATGGCAGCGTAAAACCCAAAGTTTTATCAATGATGCTGAAATAGATGTGCAACGCCGCCGTACCGCCGGCTGGAGTCTGGCGGTAAACCATAAGGAATACCTGGGTCGGGCAACGTTATCTGCCGGTATAACGTACAAACGAGGCACGGGCTGGCTGCACAGCCTGCCAGCACCGGAAGAAAGATACGATGAAGGCACCGCCCGCATGCGCTTGCTGACCACGGATTTGTCTTTGAATCTGCCTTTCAATATCGGCAAGCAGCAATTTGTCTACGATACCCACCTGCATACCCAATGGAATCAGACACTATTGACGGCCTTGGATAGAATTGCCATCGGTGGACGCTATACGGTACGCGGGTTTGACGGAGAGGCCACATTGTCGGCGGAGCGCGGCTGGTATTGGCGTAACGATCTGGCTTGGCAATACTCCCCCAACCACCAAGTCTATCTGGCTTTGGATGCCGGGCGGGTGGCCGGTCCATCGAGCAAATACCTGCCGGGCAGAGAGTTGGTGGGTGGCGGCATTGGATTCAAAGGGCAGCTGCATGCCGGCGGATCGTTATATTACGATCTGTTTGTTGGCGCTCCTTTGGTAAAGCCGCAATATTTGCCTACTGCCGATACCACTTTCGGATTCAGTCTGAATTACTCATTTTAAGATTCAGGGCAAACAATCCAAATAACCATAATCCAATAACAATCAATTAGATAAATTTAACTTGAGGGAGCTGTTATCATGAATAAGCAAATGTACAAATTGGTCTTCAACCGTGTCCGCAACCAAATCATGGCCGTGGCTGAAACGGCTGTTTCCCATGGTAAAGACCCCCGCCATGGCGGGGGTACCGCTTGCGGACGGGTACATTGTTTCGGCTTACCGCTGTTCTCCTTCTCACTGATGCTGGCTTTGGGATTGGCGACCATACTGCCGGCCGCCGCCGACGGCATCGTGGCCGACCCGGCAGCCCCCGCCGGTCAGCAACCGGCCATTTCGCATACTTCCAACGGCCTGCCGCAGGTCAATATTCAAACGCCGACCGCCGGCGGCGTTTCGGTCAACCAGTACCGACAATTCGATATCGGGGAGCGTGGCGCCATTCTGAATAACAGCCGGGGTGCCAGCCGTACCCAGCTAGGTGGTTGGGTAGCCGGCAACCCTATGTTGATGGGTAGCGAAGCCCGTATCATCGTTAACCAAGTCAACAGCAACAACCCCTCGCTGTTGAACGGCTACATAGAAGTGGCCGGCCGTCGGGCTGAAGTGGTGCTGGCCAATCCGGCCGGTATCCAAGTAAACGGTGGCGGCTTCATCAATGCCTCCGGGGTTACCCTGACTACCGGTCGGCCGGTGATCAGCCCGGAAGGCTACCTGAATGGATTCCAGGTACGCTCCGGCAGTATTCAGGTAGCCGGCAACGGGCTAGATACCGCTACTGCCGACTACACCCGTATCCTGACTCAGGCGGCACAAATTAATGCCGGGTTGTGGGCAAAAAATCTTGTGGTGGTAGCCGGTAACCATGATGCCGCTGCCGATGGTGGCTATACCGCCGTGGCCGGCAGCAGTACGCCTGGTGCGGTCGCCATCGATACCGGCAATCTGGGCGGCATGTATGCCGGCAAAATCAGCCTGGTCAGCACCGAACGGGGTGTCGGCATCAATAATGCCGGCCAGCTGTTTGCCGGTGTCGGCGGGGTTTCCTTGTCTGCCGAGGGCAAAATCAGCAATAGCGGCAGCATCGTAGCGGCGGAACGCCAGGCGGCTCGTGCCGATATGGCCGCTGTCCGTATCCAAGCCGACCGCTTAGAAAACAGCGGTACGGTTTCCGCCCAAGGCCATGCCTTACTGCGTACCCGAACTGTAGATAATAGCGGCTTGCTGGTATCGGCTGCAGAGATGAACATCCGCAACCAAGAACAGCTGACCAATAGCGGCACCCTGAATGCCGGGCGGTTAGATATCGAGACCGCACGGCTACACAATCAGAATGGCAACATCAGCCAAACCGGTTTGCAGGCGTTGAAAATCGATACCCCGCATTTGAGCAACCGTAACCAAGGTTTAATCGGCCATGCGCCGCTGGAGCAGAACAATGGCCAACCCGGACAGCAGCCGCAACCTGCCCCCGCACCCACCGTTGCCGCCGGCAACGGTAGCACTGCTGCCGCCCCTGTACCGTCGGTGCTGCCTGCTTTTGCCGACGGCAACATTCGGGTAACCGAACACTTGGATAACGATGGCGGCAAAATTACCGCCAACGGCATCACCGAACTATCGGTTGGCCGGCAACTGGACAACCAAGCCAAATTGCATGTCGGCCGATTAACCGCCAACGGGCAGGAAGTGGATAACCGGCAAGGCAGCATACTGGCCAACCGGGTGGAAATCGGTGCACAAAACTTAGATAACCGGCAGGGCAGTTTGGTGGCTACCGAGCAGGCTGCCATCCGCAGTCGTACGATCCAAAACCAGCAAGGCAAGGTGGCTTCGGCCAAAGATTTGCAGCTGCAGGCCGATACCCTGTCCAATCAACATGGGCAGTTGGCTGCCGGACAAACTGCCGAAATCAACGGCAATCGCATCCTGAACCAAGGCGGGCAGATTGATGCCGAGCGGCTGCAACTACAGGCTGAGCAGGTTGACAACAGCCAAAATGGTGCTATCCGCAGTAATCAAAGCGCCGACTTAAAAATTGCCGGGCAGCTGGATAACCGGCACGGTCAAATCAGCTCGGCCGACCAATTGCACCTTCACGGCGGTAATGGAGGCCGACTTGCCGTCAGCAATGCTGCCGGCCATATCTTGGCCGGTAGGGATTTACAGCTGTCCGCCCGTTCGTTGTTGGGCGAAGGTACGGTGGCCGCCGGGCGCGATGCCGATGTACGCGTCAACCACGATTTGCTGACTGAGCAGAACATCGAAGCCGGTCGCCGCCTGCATGTGGTGGTACGCGGCAGGCTGACCAACCGGCATACCCTGCAGGGCGGCGAGAGCGTATCGGTACAGGCCGACGCAGTCGACAATGCTGCAGGTGGCATCATCCAGGCCGGCAGCCGTACCGAAGTGCAGGCTGCCCAGACCCTAGAAAACAGAGGATTAATCAACAGCAACGGTCTGAGTCTGGTGGGTGCCGGTCAGACAGTAGAAAACATTGGTAGCGGCCGTATCTATGGCGACCGGCTCGCCTTATCATCCGGTACGCTGACCAATCGAGAAGAAACCGTCAACGGCGTTACCCGCACGGCTACCATCGCTGCCCGGCAGCGTTTGGATATCGGCGCCAAAAACATTACCAACCAAGAAGGCGCCCTGATTGCCAGCCAAGGCAGCATGTTTGTCGGCAACAGATTGGACAGTCAGCATCAGGCCGTTGGCGAAGCCGACAGCTTGGTCAACAACAGTGCCCGGATCGAAGTGGCCGGCAACGCGCGGCTGGCCGCGAAACAGGGGCAAAACCTGAATCCGCATTTCCGTACCGAACGCTATGTGGAGAGCAGCACCCCGGGGCAGGCCTATAGCTTCCTCGGCGACCCGAACCGCTACGTTGAAGGTGTGGACGGCCATATGTCGCAACACCGCACCAATCTGCGCTGGAGCTACTCCGCCGAAGGGCAGCGCAAAAGCGGGCGCACCGAAGAGCGGTTTGACCGGAGCGAGGTGTCTAAAGTAACCCGCTATACCTATCACGAAAATGTTTATCGCGAACGCATCGTAGAAAACCGGCCGGGCGAAATCATCGTCGGCGGTGATTTGGCTTTATCCGGCGATAGCTGGATCAACCAGCACAGCCGTATCTTGGTGGGCGGCAACCTGGCTGAAAGCAGGGGTGGCCTGCTGGACAACCAATCCCGAGAAGAAAAGCAGACTACCGAACAGATCGGTGACTATCGGCAGGGTACCTACCGCCGCAAACATCATGTCGGCCAAAAACACGTGCGTTGGGAAGATGGCGGCGATATGCATGACATCATCGGTATCCGCCATCGGCCGTTTACCCATCCGGTCGGCACGGTCGAACAGCAGGCAGCCAACGTGCCGGCACCGCAGGCGCAGGCTGACCACGCCGCCCCGAATCCGACTGCCGTGAGCGATGCGGCCAGCCGCCTGCCGCAGATCCACAGCGTGGCTGCCGACACCCGTTTGCCCAACGGCAGCCTGTTCAAAATCAATCCCGGCCGTGCCGGCTGGCTGATTGAAACCGATCCTGCCTTCACCGACTATCGCAGCTGGCTGGGCAGCGACTATATGCTGCGCGGCCTCGGGCAAGATCCCGACTACACCCACAAACGCCTCGGCGACGGCTATTACGAGCAGCGCTTGATCAACGAGCAAATCGCCAAACTGACCGGCTATCGGCGGCTGGACGGCTACCAGAACGACGAGCAGCAGTTCAAAGCCCTGATGGATGCCGGCATCACCTTCGCCCGCTCGCAAAACCTGGTGCCCGGTATTGCCTTGTCGGCCGAACAGGTGGCCCGCCTGACCAGCGACATCGTTTGGTTGGAACGGCAAAGTGTCAGCCTGCCCGACGGCAGCACACAAACCCTACTGGTGCCCAAAGTCTATGTGGTGGCCAGAAAGGGCGACGTGAATACCGCCGGCGCGCTGATCAGCGCCGAGCAAATCAACCTCTCCGGTTTGGAGCGCATGCTGAACAACGGCACGGTAGCCGGCCGCCGTGTGGTGGATTTGGGTGCGAAAAACATCGATAACGACGGTCAAATCCGAGGCGGCGGCGTCCGTCTGCGTGCCGCACAAGACATCAACCTCACCGGCGGCAGCGTTATTGCGGAAAACATCTTGCAGCTGCAAGCCGAAAATATCCGGCTGCGCTCCACCACCGCTACCGGCGGCGACCGGCAAAACGGCAACACCACTGTTGACCGGGTGGCCGGGCTGTATGTCACCGCCCCCGAGGGCGGCATCCTGCAGGCGCAGGCCGGCAAAAGGCTACAGGCCGATGCCGCTTTAATCAGCAACGCCTCCGCCAACGGTCAAACCCGGCTGCTGGCCGGCGAACAGATCCGTCTGGGTACCGTACAAACCGAACACCACGAAACCCTGGGCAGGAACGATGATCTGCGCCACCGCCACGTGCACCAAACTGCCGAAGTCGGCACCCGCATCCAAACCCAAGGCGACCTTACCCTGGCCGCCGGCGACCGTATCGATGCCCGTGCCGCCGAAATCGACAGCAGCCAAGGCCATGTCCGGCTGGCCGCCCAGAACGGCATCAGCCTTACCGAAGGCCGCGCCACCCTGAATTCGGACGAATCCGCCTACAACCGCTCTTCCGGCCTGCTTACCCGCCGCAGCGACCAATACCAAGCCCGCCGCCAACACGACACCGCCGTTTCAGGTAGCCTCACCGGCCGCCAAGTCACCGTACAGAGCAAGCAAGACCTGCTGGTACGCGGCAACAGCATCGTCAGCGACGCAGGCACCACCCTAGCCGCCGGCGGTAAAATCGAGCTCAATGCTGCCGAGAACCACTACCGCAACGAAGACACCCACCGCTCCCGCCGTTCCGGCTTTACCTTCGGCATGCGCAACGGCGTAGCCAATATCGGCTACAGCCAATCCCGCAACCGCACCACCCAAGACAACGACCTCACCGCCGCCGTCTCCAGCCGGGTCGGCAGTTTGAACGGCGACACCGTGATTGCCGCCGGCGAGCGCATCGACACCCAGGCCGCCCAACTCTTTGCCGGGCGCGATTTGGCGCTGCAGTCCAAAGAAGTCAACCTCGGCGCCGCCTACGTACAAGAAAACACCCGCACCGAGTACCAAAGCAGCGGCAGCGGCTTTAGCCTCAACCTCAATCTGAAAGCCCCCGAACTGCGCCAGCTGCAGAAATACGGCGAGGCCTTCAGCAAAACCCGGCAGCAGCAAGGCAATGTCGCCGACAAACTTCGCACCTGGGAAACCCACCATGCCGCCGCCGCTTTCGAGCAATGGATGCCCGCCGTCAGTTCCAGCCTCACCCGGCAGAAGAGCCACGGTGAGGACACCCAGCGCTATCTGCGCGCCGTCGGCAGCAGCGCCAATGCCGGCGGTACCGTCCGCATCGATGCCACACAAGGCGACGTCAACATCATCGGCTCCCAAGTATTCGGCCGCGAAGGGCTGCAGCTGACTGCCGGCCGCGACGTCAACATCCTCGCCGCCGGCGAACCGCTGGACAAACACTACCGCGGCAGCAGCCGTCTTTCCGGGCTCATGCCCGGCGACAGCGCCTTCAGCCGCTTTATCGGCAACAAAACCGACCGCAGCCGCCAAGAGGGCAGCGAGATCATCCAAAGCGGCAGCGTCGTCGGCAGCGGCAGCGGCGACACCCTGATTCAGGCCGGCCGCAGTTACACCCAAACCGGCAGCCGCCTGCTTGCCGACGGCAACATCGACATCCGCGCCCAAAACATCACCGTCCAAGCCGCCGACAGCCCCTACCGTTCCGACTACTACCACAGCTACACCCAAAAAGGCCTCACCGTCGCCGTCGGCACCCTGGTGACCGACCTGATGCAAACCGCCCAGGCCGCCGCCGCTTCTGCCGAGCAAGTCGGCCAAAGCCGCCACGACCGCGTCAACATCATGGCCGCCGCCAACAGCGCCTACCAAGGCTATCAAGCCTACCAGATGGCCGCCAACAGCGTCCGCAACGCCACCGCCCCGAAAGCCGCCGGCAACACCGGCAGCGGCAGCAACGGCAAAAGCGGCAGCAAAGGCGGGCCGATCAACATCTCCGTCACCTACGGCGAGCAACACAACAGCGAGCACAACCATGTAGACGGCAACCAAACCACCGCCTCCGGCATCCAAGCCCAAGGCCGGGTGCGCCTCACCGCCGCCGGTGCCGGCGAACAGTCCGATATCCGCATCACCGGTTCCGACGTCGCCGGTCAAGGCGGTACCTATCTCTCCGCCGAACACAATCTCCTGCTCGAAGCCGCCCGCGAACAACGCAACGAAACCCGGCGCAGCCGCCAGGCCGGCTGGAACGCCGGCGTCGCCCTCTCCGTCGGCAACGGCGTCAGCGTCGGCTTCACCGGCGGCGGCAACTACGGCCGGGGCAAAGGCGACGGCGAGAGCACCACCTACCGCCACAGCCACATCGGCAGCAGCCGCAGCCGCACCGAACTCGTCAGCGGCGCCGACACCACCCTCCACGGCGCCCGGGTGGAAGGCAGGGGCATCGGCCTGACCGCCCGCAACCTCAACATCATCACCCCGCAAGACAGTGAACGCTACCGCGGCAAACAATTCCACGGCAACGCCCAAGTCACCGTCGGCTACGGCTTCTCCGGCAACGCCGAATACAGCCAAAGCAAAACCGACGCCGACCACCTCAGCGCCAGCGAACAATCCGGCCTGTATGCCGGCGACGACGGCTTTCAGGTAGCCGTATCCCGCCATACCGAGCTCAACGGCGGCCTCATTGTTTCCAGCCAAAGCGCCGAACAAAACGGCCGCAACCGTTTCCAAACCGGCAGCCTCGGCCAAAGCGACCTGGCCAACCACAGCCGCTACAGCGGCAAGAGCTTCGGCTTCGGCATGAGCGGCGGCATCAACGGCAAAGGCAAACAGGAAATCGGCGAGAGCGGCAACGTCCGCTGGGCCGCCCAAGGGCAGAGCGACGCCAACGGCATCGCTCAAGGCAGTGGCGGCCGCTTCAGCCAAGGCTTCGGCTTCGGCAAAGAGCAGGACAGCCAAAGCAGCACCACCCGCAGCGGCATCGGCACACAAAACATCCAAATCACCGATGAACAGCAGCAGCTGCAGCTGACCGGTTTAACTGCCGAACAGGCCAAGGCGCGTATCCATATCGATGCCACCACCGCCACCGCAGAACAGCTTTCAGGTAGCCTGACAAACAGATTCGATCGCGAACGGGTACAAAACGAACTGGATGTGCAACGCAAAGTCAGTCAAGAATTCAACAAAAACTGGCAGGAAGCCCGTGCGGAAATCGGCACACGGAAAGACTACTGGCGGGAGATGTATGAGGAAGGCCAAATCACCGAGGCCGAATACGGGCAGAAAATCCGAACCCTAGACCGCATGGAGTTAGCCCTGGATACATTGGGCATGGGGCTGGGCGCACCGAGCAACAGCGTTTCAGGTAGCCTGATGGCCGCAGCCAGCCCGGCGGTTACCCGGCAAATCGGCGCGGTATTCAAACCCGGCGGTGCTCTTCAGGAATACCAAAACTCCCCCGTACACTGGCTGGCGCAGGGCATCTGGGCGGCGGCGGTCGCATACGGCGGCGGCAACGATCCTTTGTCTGCTGGATTGGGCGCGGCGGGGGCGGAAGCTGCCGCACCGAAAATCAGCAACTGGCTGTACGGCACGTCTGACCCGCAAAAGCTCACAGCGGAGCAGAAGCAGACCGTAAGCTCGATTACGGGCTTGTTGGGGACTGCCACGGGAGCGGCGGTAGAAAATACCCCAGTCGATGCAGCGCGGGGAGGATTGAGTGCGCAAAATGCGGTGGGGAATAATAGCCTGCATATTGACAAAAATGGTGTAGTAATCCGTAATATCCCTGACAATGATTACAATATTTATCAATATAATTATGTTTGCTCTCCAATTCCAGGAAATAATTGTCCAAATCTAACAGACTTTAATAGATTATATAACTCTCCAAAAACGGTTATAGGTCAAGTAATGTGGCAAGATTCGTTTACCAGTCCCGAAACAGGAAAACCTTTTGGCATTATCCATTTTGGAGAAAATATAGAACCATACGTTTATCAACTTAATGATAAAGCATGGGGAGAATGGGATATTACTGTTGCCAGAAAAAGTCTTCCAGGCGGAGAATACGATATAAAAAGTAATTACCCCGGTGCTGGCTCATACCATGGATTTTTATTTCAAGGTAAATATATTACATTAAGAGACGCGGGTAATATCTTGGCAGGTATGAATGCTGCTGTTAATGGAAAATCTTTTGATGATTTTCAAAAAGCCAGTGGCGCATTGCAACAAGGCGGACCACCAGCAGTAATAAATAACAGAGTAAGAGGTAAAACTTACGGACCACCTCCTATGTATGGGGAATTGCCATATCAATACTACAAAAGTAGATATGGTTACAATTTAGGACTATACAGAATATGGATAAATAATAACATGAGAAAGTTTACTCCAAATAATGTACCAAGTATCGGAGATATATTCAATGGTATTCGGTAATTGGATATTTTTTCTAACATTCATTTTAGTATTTTTTATAATATATTGTATATATCATACATCATACTATCGAAAAACATATATTATCAAAATAGGTTTTATATTGATAGGAGTAATATTTTTTGGTATGTATTATATATATTGTCGCTATCTTGACCCACAAAAAATAGCTTATTATTGCATAGATAAACAATGTATTTCTATTATTCATTTTTACAAGAATTTTAGTATTAATTCCCCCGCATATGCTAAGGTTTATGAAGGGAAAATATTTTTTAGATTTCAAACACAAATAAATAATAATGCTGAATTTCTTATGGAAGATGACATATCGATTAGTAAAAAATTATCAGATCACAAGTTCATCATTTATGGAAGTCTTCCTGTGATGCATGGTAATATCGATAGCATTGAAATAGAAGAAGCTACTGGTTATATAGATAGGAGTGGTACTGATTATATCGTCTCAAGAGACTTAAAATTTAGAGACTTATATTAAATACGTAAAACTAATTGATTAAACCACCCGAACCTATGAATAAAAAGGTTTAACCGTGGCATTCAGTTCGCCCGTTACCGACCTGGCACAACAAGTCCATTCGGCAGTACAAAGCGGCAGGCAGGACAGAGCCGAAACGGACGAGTCAGTGCCATGGCGGCAGCAATGCCGCATGGCAGGGCTACCAAACCGTCCAAAGTGTCCGCGACCTGGCCGGAGGGCGTAAAAATATCGGGGAAATCGGCATCAGCATCAGTTACAGGCAACAAAAGAACCGTAGTGAAGTCCGCAGCGACCTTAGCCGTGTCCAAGAGAGCAGGATTAACGCCGGCGGCAAAACCCGCCTGCACGCCACCGGAGCGGGACAAGCATCGAACGTCACCGTGACCGGTTCGGACATTCAAGGTGCCAGCGGCACCCTGTTGGCCGCCGACAACCGCATCCTGCTGCAGTCGGCCACCTTTGGCCAAAACGAAGAAAGCCGCCATCAGAGCAGTGGTTAGAATGTCGGTGCGACCATACGATATGACGGCAAACCAAACATAGGCATCACCGCCGGCGGATAAACCGGCCGAGGCAACGGCCATGGCGCAGACGAAAACCACCGCCACAGCCACATCGGCAGCAGCATGCAGGGGGGGGAGAGGACGAAGTCGTGGGGATGTTCGGATGGGATGAGACTGGCATGGATATTGGGCACGGTATGTTCTTTGAAGGGTAGTTTTTAGCTTCCCAGAAACTCAGCCTCGGCTGCACCAAGACATCGTTTTCAGGTAGCCTCAAATATAGGCTGCGGGCGGTACGTGATACAAACTCAGTTCAACTTAAGCTTAAATCTTAAATTGAACTTAATCCTCGCACAATCTACGGATATGTTATGCGGCAGCCCCGCCTGCTTAGGCTACCTGAAATTCCCCCAAGCCAGCACTACACCTCAATCAAACACCCGTCCCGATAACCGTTATGCCCGATTTCGTCGGGATAGCCCAAGGGGTTGATGACCACGCGGCAGCCTTGAATATTGGCATCCATCGCCGTATGCGTGTGTCCGGCAAACCAGTAGGCAAAGCCGGTCAGATCGACATCGTTGATGAAATAGGGATTGAGCGGCGATTCGGCAAACTGCGGGGCGGTGCAGGCTGCATTCGGCGGGAAGTGGGTCAGGACGATGGTGTCGGCCGCACCGCGAAACCGCCGTATCCACGCCCATTCTTCGTTATACAGGCGGACATAGTCTTCGGGCGTGATGCGCCGCTCGTTTTGGCTGTCGGGCAGGTAATCGAAAATATAGGCGAAATCGGCCACGGAAACCTGTGCCAGATGGCAGTTTTGCTCAAACTGTCCGGCGCTGACCTGGTGCTGCCTGAAATTGCTGAACAGCGTGCCGCCGACAAAGGTCCGGCCGTTGATTTGCACGGTTTTGCCCGCGCGCAGATAAGGTTCGTCGCGCAATTGCAGGCGCACATCGCTCATGTTTTCATGATAATAATCGTGGTTGCCCAACACAAAGACATAGGGCTTGCCCGCCTCGTTGCAGGCTGCCTGAAACTGCCGCATGGTGGCCAAACCGTTGCCGAAATCGCCGGCGTGGGCAATCACATCGGCTTCTGGATGAAGGGCATAGGGGCTGCCGTGGGTGTCGGAAAGGAGCTGGATTTTCATGGGGATACGGTTTCAGGTAGCCTGCAACGGGAGATGGGAAACAGTTCTCCGGTATTGTATCATTCCATCTGAAACCGTTTGACACGATTGGCGCCGAGTATCGGCGTTGATGGTTCACGCTCATCCATCATTCATTAGGAAGCCTTCTTATGCCGACAGACCGCACCGTCCAACTCAACTACATCTCCGATATCCACTTGGAATGGCTGTTCGACAAACGCGGGCTGCTGCAAACCGATGTGCTGGACGCAATCTACCGCCCCCTATTCCGCTGCAACAGGCAGCCTGCAACGCAACACAATCTGCTGATGATTGCCGGCGATTTGACCGAGGCCAGGAAGTTCCACTATTTCGTGCCGTTTCTGGAAAGCGTGATTGCAGAAAACGGCTTTGACCGAGTATTTTATGTGATGGGCAACCACGAATATTACGGCGACGCCCTACACAAGGCGGTCGGACGGATTCAGGCGGCTCTGGACGGCAGCCCGATACTGAAGGCGCACATGAACATCCTGCACAACCAGTGCGCCATGCTCGACAACGGACGTGTGCAGATTATCGGCGCACCGTTTTGGTATCAGGTGGCGCATGGGGACGAATATGCGGTGGCACAAAGGTTGAGCGACTACCGCTACATCAAGGTCAAACGCGGCAACCGTTACGCCAAACTGTTGTACCGCGATGTGCTGTCGGCTCATCATCAAAGCGTGTGCTTTATCGAAGACACGCTGCGTGCCAGCCCGTCCGGCGTACAAAACATCCTGTTCACCCACCACCCGACCAGCCGCCTGTTCGGCGATGCCGACCTGGGCTACGGCACGGTACTGCCTGCACGGTGGGCAGAGGATGCGGAAATCGGGCTACCTGAAAAGCTTGCAGCCTGCATCCACGGCCATGCCCACCAACACCTGCCCGTGTGTTATGCCAACGAATACGGCATTCCGACGGTGAGCAACACCATCGGTTATTATCAGGAAGAGTTTAAGCCCGACAGCCCGGCGGGGCGGCAGCAAATCAAAGACGGGCTGCCGTTTTTGATGGTGTGAACCAGGCAATGCATCAAAGTGACAAGAGGGATGGTTTTTGCATCCCTCTTTCTCTTTTTTTCTGCATCATCAGATCAAAATCAACCGTGCCATTGATACTTCCGGCTGTTACCTGAAGGCTGGATGAAGCAGTTATTCTGCATGCTCAAAGATGCCAATAGACGGAAATCTATCTATTCTATTGATAATATTAAATAATCTATTGACTTATTGAATTAAAACGAATACTGCGGGTAATGAAAACAGTATCAACGACGGAAGCATCTACAACGGACCCAGGTACTCTCCGGTCACTAGGGAAGATAGCTGCTGGTCGTTGGTATGCATCATCACCTCTTGCTTAGGTTTTATCCTTCAGTGAGTGATAAGAACTAGGTCCTTGCAACCATCCCTGCTTCCAAGCAAGGCTGTCTGCCTTGTCAGACAACTTTGCTTCCTACCTCAATACCCATTTTAATTGCGGACTTGGTCTCGGCAATCTGCCCATTGCCCGTCGGTATGACTTTCTGCATCGGTGCGGATATGTCGTGAGTGAGCTTAAAGTGACTTTAACCCGACATGCATCCCAGTCGTTGCCGGTATCGGCGTACGGGATATTGGAACCTTGTCCACTCAATCGGTGCTTGATTAGGCCCAACAGATGGGGAAGTGTGCCTGACCAGGTTCTCCGTTTAGTGAGTTTTACTAAGCTCTCGGGCATAAACCTCTTAAAAAATATCAATTCATTGATATTTAATGTTATTTTTAATTTATATTAAAAACCATGCGGCGCTCAGCATTAACAGGACCTGGTTCCATTACATGAATACACTTGTGGCCATCGTACTTTTTATAGGGATAACCAGCTCTACCCAGCCAAAGTGACCTGTTATCCACTCAGTGCACAAAGGCTTTTCTACGTTTCAAACCGCCATATGGTCTGCCGATATTCATCCTCCTTTGAGAATGGGCTGAAAAAATTTTAGGGCTTTTTACTGCTAAGATAGTTGGTACCGATATAGGCAATGGATGCGCACCTGACATTGTTGCTTATCCCAACGGTAAATCAACCACTCCTATTGATTATATGAAAGGATTACCATGAATTACGTCTGTAACGATTGTATGACTGTCCATCCTACAACGGAGCGCTGTTTAGTATTGATCCATTTAACGGAGCAATCCAGTTTGCTGCTGAACACACAAGATGTGGCTCTGCTGTTTGATTGTAGCTATGACCATGTGTATAAGCGTATTATCAGTCATCCCGAATTTCCCAAAGCCATACGCCAGGTCGATGGTAAAATACGTAAACGTGAAGAGCGGCGCTGGATCGCTGGAGATGTCATTCGCTATATTCGCAGTTTAAATCGACATTAATGCTTTGAATAATATAAAGACAGCCAGAATTGCTTCGGGCTGTCTTTTCGTACGCTGTTCAAATTAATTGGATGCATGCATTTTAGCTGCTAACTCTTTCGCTGTTGGAGAATAATAAGTATTCAGCAGAATACGGGTATCACGATGCCCGCTAATTTTTGCTAAGTCCATCACGTTATATATTTTGGCCAAACGTGTTAAGGCTTCGCGTCTTGAATCATGGAAACGAATTGTATCCTGGAGAAGGCTACGTTGTTTCAATTTTCGGAATAGGGCATCTAGTGATGATCTGGTTAGATTAAAAACCTGATTATTCTTTTTGACTTGCTGCATTTGCCTAATAATGATTTTGGCCCTTTGGCTAAGTGGCACATCACGTGGATGTCCGTTTTTAGTTCTCGGTAGGTGAACATAGTTCTCCTTAAGAAAAACATTATCCCAGGAGAGAGAGCAAATCTCCCCTGCTCGCATTGCGGTTTCCAATGCAAAGTAGAACGCCGCTGCCACACGTTGTGTCGCGGTATCTGGTGTACACATCAAGCTGTAATTGGCAGCATAGGCGATTTGTTTAGCAGCTTGATTAGAAATGCGCTGTGTCCTAGCAGGTGCCCCTGCCGGTTTCTCCAGGCGCAGCATGAAATTTTCAGGAATAAGCCGCCATTCTGTGCTGGCATACGTTAAAACATTAGACAGTACATTCCATTCTCTACGTACTGAAGATGATTTTACTTCCTTCAGCCTTTGATCTGCCCACTGGCGGAAATGCATTTCAGATAAATTCGGTAAACGAACATCTGCCAATGGCAACGTTAAGATTCTATCGAGCAGATTGGCCTCATATCGATAACCACGCTTTTTCACTGAAACTTCTTTTTGATAACGTAGCAATACTTCGGCAAAAAGAATATTGGGGCAACCGCCAAAACGCATGGTACGCCAATCAGTCTCAATTTTGTTTGCCCATGCTTCTGCTTCGACTTTGCGTGGGAAGGAGGCTGAACGATTGATTGCAGGCAGACCGTCAGTAGCGCGATGACGTACTTGGGCAAACCACATACCATTTGTTTTTTTACTGATTGAAGCCATGCTTAAGTCCTTTCGAGAAAATTAAAGAAAGTATTTGCAGTATAACCAAAAATTGGGGATATTTTATTTAACCACCTAATGCAATCGGTAATGCAAATCTAATGCAATCATAGCCAAAATTGAACAGAAAACGAACTACTCAAAACTAATTGTAAATAAAAGTTAATAGAAAAGGATTAATGGTAATCCTCTGATTTTAGAAAATAAAATAATAAACCCTTACTGTTGCTCAGTAAGGGTTTATTTGAAATCTGGCACGCCCAGGGGGAATCGAACCCCCGTTACCGCCGTGAAAGGGCGATGTCCTAACCGCTAGACGATGGGCGCGGATAAATAAATTTTTTTGGCGCACCCGGAGCGATTCGAACGCCCGACCCTCTGGTTCGTAGCCAGATACTCTATCCAACTGAGCTACGGGTGCGCTGTGAAGTTTTGAATTATAGTCAGGCTTATTTTTTAAGTCAAGCTATTTCGCCGAAAATATTTTCTCATCTATGTATAATATTGGCTAGTTGTTTCATTCATCAGTAAAAATAAATGTGCCGGGAGCTATTTTATCAACAGCTTTAAATTGTGGCTTAATCTTCAGGTAGCCTTTCCCAGTTTGCAGGCTACTTGAAACTTGGCAAATTCAAGCAAACCCGCTATAACCCAGTCTCATTATTATCTATTGCAACTTTGCCCATATGCCTGAAACCGCTTCTCTCCAACTAGCCAAACAACTTATCGCACAGGCCTCCATTACCCCGGACGACCACAGCTGCCAAGAGATAATCGCCGAGCGCCTGCGCGCCATCGGCTTTACTGTCGAACCCATGCCCTTCGGTCAAACGCAAAACCTGTGGGCGCGGCGCGGCAACGGCACGCCTCTGGCATGCTTTGCCGGGCATACAGACGTTGTCCCGCCCGGCCCGGCCGAAGCCTGGACATCCCCGCCGTTTCAGCCCGCCGAACGCAACGGCCAGCTCTACGGGCGCGGTGCAGCCGATATGAAAACCAGCATCGCCTGCTTCATCACCGCCTGCGAACGCTTCGTTGCACAGTATCCACAATTTTCAGGTAGCCTCGCCCTGCTGATTACTTCAGACGAAGAGGGCGACGGCAAAGACGGCACCGTGCGCGTGGTGGAAACCCTGCGTGCACGCGGCGAGCATATTGACTACTGCATCGTCGGCGAGCCGACTGCCGAACGCGAATTGGGCGACACCATCAAAAACGGCCGCCGCGGCTCGCTTTCAGGCAGCCTCACCATCCGCGGCAAACAAGGCCACATCGCCTATCCCCACCTTGCCGCCAACCCCGTCCACCTTGCCGCCACCGCCCTGGCCGAACTCACCGCCGAGCATTGGGACAACGGCAACGCCTACTTCCCGCCCACCGGCTTCCAAATTTCCAATATCCACGCCGGCACCGGCGCCACCAACGTCATCCCCGGCGAGCTATCCGTTCAATTCAACTTCCGTTTCTCCACCGAATCCGATGCCGAAAGCCTGCAACGCCGCGTGGAAGCCATCTTGGAGAAACACCGTCTGCAATATAGCCTCCAATGGCAGCTCTCCGGCCAACCCTTCCTAACCGAAACCGGCCGCCTCACCCAAGCCGCCCAAGCCGCCATTGCCGAAGAGTGCGGCATTCAAGCTGCGCTTTCCACCAGCGGCGGCACATCGGACGGCCGCTTTATCAAAGCCATTGCCCGCGAACTCATCGAGCTCGGCCCGGTGAATGAAAGCATCCACCAAATTGACGAGCACATCGAGCTTGCCGCCATCCCCCGCCTCTCCGCTGTTTACGAAAACATCCTGCGCCGCTTGCTGCTTGGTTAAACCTGTTGGATATTTCAAATTGAATGTCACAAAATTTCAGGTAGCCTGCTCTGCCCACAGGCTACCTGAAATTTAGCTTACTACTGCGTTGGCCTGTTTTGCCGTACTACTTACTGTCTGCTCTTCGCTGTATTGGTATGAAGAGATCATTATTTCAGCTATGACTGCCGATTTTTGATTGGAGGCTACCTGAAAATTCAATACACTGGAATCAAGTTATAGTGAATTAAATTTAAACCAGTACAGCGTTGTCTCGCCTTGCCGTACTATTTGTACTGTTTGCGGCTCGCCGCCTTGTCCTGATTTAAATTTAATTCACTATATTAGGCCAAACAAAAAGCCGCCCCAACAAACGGGACGGCTCAATAATCATCACAGCGGATTAAGTCCGCTCAAACACGGCACCCTTTTCTTCCACCACGCTCTCGGGTGGCAGGCCGCTCAGCTCGCCCATCTTGGCTGCAATTTGCGCTTGGGCGGCGGCGCATAGCTCTTGCCGAGTTTTGCCTTCCGGCGAAATCGGTTCCAGAAAATACAGCACGCCTTCGCTGCGTTTTTGCGGCAGGATGCGGCAGAACGATTCCCACAGGCTGATTTCGCCGCAATAGGCCATATCCGTGTTCGGACTGCCGTCTTCGTTCGGGTAGTACACCAGCACCGGCCACACCGGATATTGGCCAATGATGGCAGTATCGAATAGCCCGCTCTTAAACGGCTTGATGCCCCGCCCGTCGGTGCTGGTTCCTTCGGGGAACACTACTGCATAGTCCTTTTCCGCCAAAATCTGCAATAACACATCCATCACCTGCTGTGACGATTGGCGGTTGCCGCGTTTGATAAACACCGTGTCCACCCGAGCCACCAGCCAGCCGATTACCGGCCAATCGCGCACCTCCTGCTTGGCCACAAAGCGCACAGCCTGCACGGAGTTGATGAGGAAAATATCCAGCCAGGAGATGTGGTTGCCCACCATAAACTGACCGCCCTCGGCGAAAAAACGCTCCGCGCCATGCACGGTCAGCTTGGTACCGAACACTTTCATGCACTGGCGCGACCAACGTTGAATCCGCCATTGGCGTTTGGCCTTATCTTCACGGCCGAAAAACAAGGCTACCTGAAGGCAGCCCCATAACAAAACGGCAGCCACCCCAAATAGCCTGACAATCAGTCTGAGCCTACGCATCAGCTAACCTTGTCTTCTGATTTATTTAACAAAATGTTTGGCATAACGCGGATGGATATTGGCCATCGGCATCATCACCAGCATATCGGCACTGCCGAAATCCTTATCCCAATGCGGCTCGCCGCAAATCCATACGCCGGCGCGCAGATAGCCCTTCATCAGGGGCGGCGCTTCCACCTCCAAATCCTGCCGCAGTTCGTTCAGCGGCAGCGGCACTTTCGGGAACACGCGGTATTCCTCAGGTGAGTAATGGGTCTGTTTGAGCTGGTTAAACAGGCTGGCGGCGTAGTGACCGCCGTCATCCACGTGCACACTGCCACAGCCGATCATGTATTCCAGGCCATGCGCCTGCATGAAGCTGATCAATCCCATCCACAGCAATGAAATCGTGCCACCGGTACGGTAGTCTTTGTGTACGCAGGCGCGCCCCAGCTCCACAGTTTTGGGCAGGATGTGGCGAATGCGGGAGAGGTCGAATTCCGAATCGGAATACCAACCACCGGCGGCTTTGGCCGCTTCTTCGGTAATCAGGCGGTAGGTGCCGATGATGCGGCCGCTGGTTTTATCGCGCACGATCAGGTGGCGGCAGAATTCATCATAACGGTCGATATCGCGGCCGTCTTCACCGTGTATGCCGGCGCCCATCTCGCGGCCAAAAATGTCGAAACGCAAGCGTTGCGCTTCTTCCACGGCATCTGCTTCGCGGGTTACACTCACTTCAAGATTGCCACCGTCTACCAGCAGCCATTCTTGGTTTTTTGTCTGTTGCATGGGTTACTCCGGAAAAACGTGCCATTTCGCACAGGTTGAACTGTAAAGCCACATGGCGCAAGTGGCAAGTAAATTGTTTGCCATAAGGCGGAAATGGCGGATTTTAACGAGGGTTTTGTTCAATAGGGGGAAATAGCACGCCGTAGATTATTAAAGAATATCGCCGACCAAGTGTTTGGCCTAGATTGCAGCTACACCTTCATGTAGCCCATCAACCCATACCCAACAGGCTACCTGAAAGCCTGCCTGAGCAATCGACAATTTTCAGGTAGCCCCTTACATTCGCCGTAAAAACTGTGGCGGCACTTCCTTAATTAGCCATACTTTATTGGCTGTTAAATAAAATACAAAACCCTGCTGACGCATCAGCCCGGCCTGCACTTCCAACACCAACGGCTTGCCGTGACGGCTACCCACCGACACAGCCGTCTCCACATCGCCCGACAAGTGCACATAATGCCGGCTACCCGGCAGCAAGCCTTGCTGTTCAATAGCCTCAGCAAAACGTTGCGCCGTGCCGTGATACAGGATTTCCGGCGGCTCAGTTTCGGTGTAGGCAATATCCACTTGTGCCGTGGAATGCCCTTGCTCGGCACGGATTTTGCTGCCATCGGCAGACAGCGTAAACCGTTTTTTATTATTGGTGGCCACCACTTCATGCAATAGCGGCAGGCTGATATTGCGCCCGTGTGCGGTTGCCTGGGTTAATAGCTCATCCACATCTGCCCAGCCTTCGCCATCCAGCGTTAAACCGATGGCTTCGGGATGGTGGCGCAGGATATAACTGAGGAATTTACTTACGCTGGCGTTTGATTTGTCCATTGTGTTGCCTTTAAATTTGGTGTTTGGTTGTATCTTAAGTATGTGTTATAGCGAATTAACTTAGATTCAGCTACAGCATTGAGTTGTCTTGCTTTACTTCAGTACGGTTATCTTTCGGCCTTATGTCAAGCCAATTCAATTATAATTTCGTTATAGTTATATGATTGAAAAGTGAAATATTAGACGAGCGTCTGCATCTGCAAAGCCGCGTCCGCGAAAAACAAGAGTTACCTCAATTCTGCTTTGTTACAAAAAGATATCTAACTAATTACCTACCCAGATAGGCTATTTTTCAGGTATCCTAATTATTCTTGACCATGGGAGACTCAAAATGAAACACCTTAGCTTGTTCGTTCTGTTTGCGCTAGTTTCCGCTGCCACCCACGCAGAAAGCTGCCGCATCGCCGCGGCTGCCCCAGTACGTGAAACGCCTGGCGGCCGTATTTTGGGCAGTCTGCCTGCTAATCTAAATGTTACCTTGTTTGAACGCAGCCCCGATGATCATGGTAAAAACTGGGCGCTGGTCAGATGGCGTGGTAAACCTAACCACTACAACCGTTATTTTGGTGTCAATACCGGCTGGGTTGCGCCCAGTGCCGTCCGCTGCACAAGATAAATAATTGCCCCACGAATAAGGCTACCTGAAAATTAACGTACCGAGCAAAAGCAAATGTTTTTTGAAACAAGAAACTGAAGGATTAACTATGCCTCTTTAAGGATGGGGTGCCCGCAAGATGTTGTATCCAGCAGCACATCCGCCAAGTTAATCGCGATAAAACTTGAACCGGAAATGCTTTCTATGGTATAAAGCAAGTTTCGTTTCTATCTAATATTTTTTGAAGTTTGGAGAATAACCATGGCACGAGTTTGCAAAGTAACCGGAAAGCGGCCGATGTCCGGTAACAACGTATCGCACGCCAACAACAAAACCAAGCGCCGTTTTTTGCCGAACCTGCAATCGCGCCGTTTTTGGGTTGAGAGCGAAAACCGCTGGGTGCGTTTGCGCGTTTCCAACGCGGCTTTGCGTTTGATCGACAAAGTTGGTATTGATGCCGTTCTGGCTGATCTGCGCGCACGCGGCGAAGCCTAATCACATTATTTAAGGAATTAGAGTCATGCGCGATAAAATCAAGCTGGAATCCAGCGCCGGCACTGGCCATTTCTACACCACCACTAAAAATAAGCGGACCACCCCCGGCAAATTCGAAATCAAAAAATTCGATCCGGTTGCCCGCAAGCACGTGGTTTACAAAGAAACCAAGCTGAAATAATCCTTCAGCCATACTTTCTACCCAAACTGCATTTTCTGCTTGGCAGAGAATGCAGTTTTCTATGTCTGTCGTACTCGGGATATAGCCGCACTCAGGGCGTATCTGCCGTTAAATAGGGCAAATGCGCGTAATCCGAATGCCCGCCTGGAGATTAGCCTGTATACTGTGCGCCGCTTTTTGCAATCTAATTGCAAGGCAAGTGCATAGCGCATGTGCCTTGCCGCCGTATCAAATGCACAGCTGAAGCATATTGTGCAAATGAAGCGAACTGATGTTGCATGAAGTGGCTTTTAGCCGGATAAAGGCTACCTGAAACCCTGCCAATCCCATGATTGCAGCCTGCTTCGGCAGCCTGCGGAGCCCATTCCACTATGCTTTCCTTAGAAACTTGGATCGGCCTGCGCTATATGCGCGCCAAAAAACGCAACGGGCTGATGTCTGTTATCAGCATCATCTCGATTTTCGGCATTGCCACCGGCGTAACCGCGCTGATTGTGGTGCTTTCCGTCATGAACGGTTTTCAAAAAGAAATCCGCGGCCAGCTGCTGAAGGTTACTCCGCATATGCAGATGAGCTATCTACAGGCCGAACCGGGCGACACCTGGCAGGGCTTGGCCAAAATTGCCCAAGCCAACCCGCGTGTGCTGGGCGTGGCGCCTTATGTGAGCGGGCAGGCGCTGCTGGCTAATTCCGGCGAGGTTCAGGGCGTGCAGGTAAAGGGGATCGACCCGGCCGAAGAGCCGAAAGTGTCGGAATACGGCGAAAAACTGCCTAATGAGCTGTATCAGCAGCTCAAGCCCGGCCAGTTTGAAATGATTTTGGGCAAAGATATTGCCGACCGCTTGGGCGTGCAGCCGGGCGAGAAAGTTACCCTGATTTCGCCCGAAGGCAACGTTACGCCGGTGGGCATGGTGCCGCGCATGAAGCAATTTACCGTGGCCGCCACCGTTTCTACCGGCATTTTCGCCGTGGATAACAGCCTGTCCATCATCCATATTGAAGACGCCAAAACCCTGTATCGTGCCGGGGATGGCGATGTCGGCATTCAGCTGCGCCTCTCGCAGCCGGAAACCGCTCCCGACGTAACTGCCGCCATCGTGCCCGCCGAACAGCGCAACCGCATCGTCGCTTTCGACTGGACCTACCAAAACCGCGACTACTTCCAAGCCGTGGAAGTGGAGAAAAAGATGATGTTCGTCATCATGTTCTTCATCAGCCTTGTCGCCTCCATCAACCTGATTTCCACCCTCATCATGACCGTAACCGAAAAACAGGCCGCCATCGCCATTTTGCGTACCCTTGGCCTGCCCCCGCGCGGCATCATGAAGATTTTCCTGGTGCAGGGCACGCTCTTGGGTGTGGTCGGCACCGCCATCGGCGTGGCGCTGGGCGTAACCGTGGCGCTGAACGTGGGCGTTATCGTTGCCGCCATCGAGCAGATGGCCGGCCGCAAGCTGGTTACTTCCGCCATCTATTTCATCGACTACATGCCTTCGCAAGTGAAGCTGTCCGACGTGCTGGCGATTGTTGCCATTTCCCTCGGTCTCTCCTTCGTGGCCACCCTGCTGCCCAGCTGGCGCGCATCCAAAACCCAACCCGCAGAGGCCTTGCGCTATGAATAAAGAAGCCGTTATCCAATGCCAAAACGTAGGCAAAACCTACGACGACGGCAGCCTCAAAGTGGAAGTGCTGCGCAATATCGATTTTCAGGTAGCCTCAGGCGAAGGCATCGGCATCATCGGCGCCTCCGGCAGCGGCAAATCCACCCTGCTGCATATCCTCGGCGGGCTGGATAAGCCCACCAGCGGCGAAGTGAAAATCCAAGGGC
>ERZ773008.678-NODE-678-length-24991-cov-6.272899_pt1 | contig 24991 bp, 27 predicted proteins | sample MGYA00580664_ERZ773008 | MGnify/ENA primary metagenome ERZ773008 (study PRJEB29015, sample SAMEA2738016) | human oral metagenome | biome: human oral; feature: human-associated habitat; material: dental | place: China | collected 2048 ... | reverse complement strand
TTTCACCTACACCGTAAGTGAAACGAAGTTTTTGTTTTTCAGCCAATTGCAAACCATATTCTGACAATTTGCTGCGGTTGTTTGGTCCATGTTGACCAGGTACATAGTTACGGCGAGCCAACTCTTTACCTGTACCAGTAAGAGAAAGACCCAAACGACGAGCTTGTTTCCAAGATGGTCCTGTATAACGTGACATAAAAATGTCCTCCTGTAAAATATTTTTGAGGAAATAGTCACTTAGAAAGCCCTGATTCGTGCAGAACATTTTCGCCCAAACAGCTAAGGCTACTTTTATAGCTGATGTTCTGTTGACGAGCTCCATGCTTTCCTGCTGCTATTTCACACAAAGGCTATTGTACCATGAATAAAGTCAAAAGTAAAGGGGCTCATCCAAAAAGTATGTGTCTGAATTTTTGAGAAGATAAAAAAATAGCAGAAATTCAAGGAAATGAGAAACAAACAATTACACTTGCTGTTCAGCCTTGACATTCTCTACTTTATGCTGTAAACTAGATTAAAGACTGAGTAACACAAGAGCTATTTGTTTACTCGGTGGAGGTTAGGTGTTGACGCACCTGCCTCTTTTTTTGTTTTATTGCTATAATTATACTACAAATGTTTTTAAGTGTCAATAAAAAATCGCAAATCACTGCCGAAAATGCGATAATGACGCTATTTTTTCTCTCTAAGTTTAAAATAAAGACAGTCCCTCACTCTTTTTAGCTTTTCTAGGAATAGGCTTATGATTTTTAAGATTGTATTGTTTTTTTGAGGAACTCAAATACCGACTTGCTGAGACATTATCTAACGTTTTTATTTTTTCATATTCTGTCCGCCAGCCACCAAAAAAGAGATCTCTAAGACGACCTTCCTGACCTAAAATAATTATCTGACTCATTTTTTCTGCTCCACGAACAGACCAGTACATCCCCTGATTTTTCATCCTGTAACTGATTTTTCGATGCTGCGACTCCATAATTCCGATTCCAAAATCAACCAAGCCTTTATTTTTGGGAGTAACAGTGTATTTAAAATTATTAAGAAATTGATTTTTTACTCTATGAAAAGCATCCAATTTCTCTGGATCCTCAATCAAAGACTCTGCAGTATCTAGTGCTATAATCATTTTTTTCTTATCATGCTTTGCTACAGCATCAAAAGCCAGATCAGTCAAAGCTGCTGGAAATGGTCGAAAGGTTTTTTTGATAAGTTCATTTACATGGAAAGCATCCCAAAAATGATAGTGAATTTTTGGACGAAAAGCTGAGGCTAAATCTTTGAAAACCTCTGGAGAATATCCGTGGCCTCCGTCTGAATTCGTTACAATAACTGTGTCCGAAGTAATTTCAAATTGATTGTATAATGTGTCAAGGAATTGCTCCTTGGCTTTTTTATAAGAATTTGAAACAATCTCTACCTTGTTTTCTAGCTTACGGCGCTTACCGGTTACAGCAACACTGCCAGTATGAGCCACAAAATGAGCTAACTCAGTAGACTTACCCTCCTGTCCTGCTTGAGATTGCTTGACCCATAGTCCATCCCCCTCAATATAAAGAGTATCTGTCTTAATTTTCCTCCTTTTTTCCGGAAAAGAAAGAAAACGATACTCCTCTTTTTCTTCTAGGAGATCTCCAGCTATATTGACAGCCTTTTGAACACTATCTTTGGTAACATAGACTTGATTTAGCAGCTCGACAACTTCTACCACTTTCCGATATGGGAGCTTTCTAGACAAGTCTGTCAGCTGGTAGAGAACTTCTTGAGAATATCGAACATAAGGAATCAATCCCAATTTTTCATCAACAGGGATTCTAGTCTCCTCACCTTTCTTCCAGCGACTCCTTGAAAAGCGAATCTCACCGAACGAAAAGACAACAGTCCTTTCAGCCTCGTTAATTCTCTTATAGCCTTTTATCCTCATGATAGGGGCAATATACCGCTCATAACAATCAATCCATTTTAAAAATATCTCTTGGTTCTTTTGCTGCAGGTAAGAATAAAACTCTCTCTCGTCAAGCACTTCCATGTTCATACTTTCCCTCCGTATTTACAAGAAAAGTCGCTAGATATGGTTAGCGACTATCAAATATTTTTAAAATAGACAATGTAAAAGCTGTAGTCTTTACAGTAATAAATTATACCATAATTTTTTTATACCAGGAATGATTTGCCTATTTTTATATCTCTTATTTTCTTCTCTGGATACTCTACGGACATAGTTTACATGGGCTAACAGTTCCTCTTTTCGCTCCTTCTGAATAACTTTTACAAGTTCCTCATGTGTTAAATAGTAGTCCGCAAGGATAAGGTGTTTTAGCTCATAACTCTTTCTACGATACTTTACAGTAATAATCGTCCAGTACTCTACATAGCACTTGTTATTTATAATTTCCTCAACCCATACATCTTGAATTTTCATGATTTTGTCCTCCTCTATTTTTACTATTCGTAAAAACAGATCAAAAAATAAAAAAAGTTCCCAAATAGGGAACTGAGTAGATGAGTGTTAGGGCTTACTACCCTTTAGCAGTATAGCATAAATTTAAGCAATTTTATTCAATTCTGTAGTATTCAGCCTCTTATATATAGAGATATACAAGGTATATACGTTTTAAAACGAATTGTTTTGGATATATCTTGTATATCTCTATATATAATTTGGCTAGAAATACTATATAAAATCGGATATATGAAAATTACGATTTAGAACGAAAAATTCTTTGCCACCAGTGCTGCTTGTGGGTTAGCAGCAAATTATTTTTTAAGTCAAGTGACTCTTTTAATAATATATCGCTTCTTTCCAGCTGCTCATCTTTGATTTTTAGCTGTTCTTTAAGATAGTCAACCTGATCAGTCAGTATTTTGATAGTAGATTCGCTTTCTATATTATTCTCTATATCAGGTATATCTTGAACTATATCTTCTTCTAGTGCTTTATCTATCATATACTGACTTCTATTTTTACCTGATTTATTAGCTAATGTATCAATTCTATCTAGCAGTTCCTCTTCTATTTTAATATTGACTTGTCTCATTGTTCTATCTTTCCTTATATAGTTATTGAATTTATTTTATATAAGCATTATATCACAGATATAGAGCATTTAACATTGAAATATCTGATTTATCCGATTATATATATCGTATATAATCTAGTCTATAGACCTTGAAATATTATATTTATTTCTATATCGTCTAAAGCTTCTTTCAGGTATTCCTGTAAGCTTGCTCACATCTTAATCAGTATAGCCTTGATTATATAAACTAAAGGCATGCTGCAATCGTTCGTCGTTTTCTGTATAGAGTGCTTTCCTGCCCTGGTACTTCCCTTGAGCTTTGGCGATTTCTATTCCCTGTCGCTGACGCTCCTTGATGCGCTCCCGCTCTGCCTGGGCTTGATACTTGTATAATTCTAAAATTAAGTTATTGAGTAGCCGTCTGAGATTGTCATCCTCAATGCCTCGCAAGGTTGGAAGGTTAAGAACCTCCAGAGTGGCCCCCTGGGCTTGTATAGCGGCCATAATCTCTGTCAGCTCCTGATTGTTTCGCCCCAGACGCTCTAGCTCTGTTACGGTGACTATATCCCCTTCTCGGATATACTGTAGGAGAGCCTGCAGCTGAGACCGTTCCTTGCTGGCTCCGCTGGCTGCTTCCTGGAAAATCTTCTCGCAATCCTGTAGTTGCTCCAGCTGCCGAGATAAATTCTGGTCAGCTGAGCTGATCCTGGCATAACCAATTTTTGCCATACATTCCTCCTTATTTTTGCCGAACTCTATTGGCCGTGTCATAAGACCAATAAAATCAAGTTGCACGTGCAAGGCCAATAGAGCATACCTAATTGGCCTGTTGTATTTACTTGTTTATTCCTGATTTACACGTCCAACATATTTATAATTATGTTTATGTTTATAATGAGCTTTCCTGCTCTTTCTCTCTCCGAACCTGGTTATTATTCTTAACAGATCGGTACTCTTCAAAGCTACCAACAATGCCATCATATTTCTGCTGCAGACCTGCTTGCTCAACACTGATTTCAGTAATCTCTTTCTCCAGTTCCTCCGCTCGAATGGTCAAAGGGAAGCCCAAGCTTTCTAGAATTTCCTGACCTAGCGCCTGGTATTCTGGATTGTCAGACTGCAGATCAGACAAAGCAGCTGCAGCTTTGTTGAGTTTCATCAGTCGTTGGTCAATCTGCTGCAGAGTCTCCTCTGTTTGATCCAGCTGCTCAATAAAGCGTTCCTCGAGTTCTTCAAATTGTTGGCCACTAGTCACGTCATGAGCAGCCAGGAACTCAAACTCTTTAATCAACTGATCTAGATTAGAGATGTTCCGATTTTTAGTCAGAACAACCTCACCATTATTATAAGCAAGCTGCTTCATAAGGGTATTTCCTTTGATGTAACGGTTATTCTCTGAGTGATCTGGATTAAGAAAATAAAAGAAATCATTTCTTCGGACAAAGAGTTCAAAACGTCCATCTTCCAGCTGATCTACTTGCCGATGTGGGACCTTAATCAAACCATGATTACGGATCCCAAAGTCTATCTCAAGGTAAATGCCGTCAGCTGTAACCTCTTGAACTTGCCAAGGTTCAATCATGAGACGTTGTTCAAAATCTTCTGCTTTTTCTTGCTGCAGTTTGTCATACTCTGGCTTGATATCCTCTAGAGAGTAGGTCGCCTTGTTTTGGCTGACTCGCTTCTCAATCGTGGCCAAAGTGTAAGCACCTTTTTTAGATAACGTACTATCACGAGTATTGCGTTGCTGCTCACTGTCCAGCAACCGATAAGTGGCATGCTTGCCAGAGAAATTGACCGCTAAATTCAGCGCCTCTGCTTTCTTCAAAAAATCATCGATGGATCTTGAGTGCTTAATCAAGAAATTCAAACGGGACTTAATCTCAAGTTTAAATACATTCTTTTTCTGATAGGCTGCGTACTTCGTATGAGAAAATCTTGGAGCGCTCCGATCAATAATTTTAGCTCCAGCCAATTCCGCATAGCGGTCTGAGATTTTCTCAAGGCTCCGCTTAGTTCCTTTTTGCCAACGGAACTTTTTCAAGCTGCTAGTATCCGTTGTATTGAAAATAATGTGATTGTGAATGTGGTTTTTATCTACATGAGTTGCAATCACAAACTCATGTTTTCCCTTCGTCAGTTCTAAAACAGTCTTGCGCCCTATCTCGTGAATTTCTTCTGGTGTTAGATTGTCTGACGGATCAAAAGATTGGATCAGATGATGAGCCAGCACTCCTTTTTCTGTCACCAAGTCAGAAGTTTCTTTTCGTCCAAAACGAGTATCAGCCAGCTTCTTAGTCAGAATGAATTCCTCTGCAGCTTTTCGCTCCTGGCCAATCAAATGACCAGAGACTAGCTGCGTCTGCAATTTCCCGTCTTTGAGAACAACTGGAAAAGATTGGTTGCTGTTAGTGACCAGCTCTACTGTCTTAGCTTCATCCAAAATATATTTAACAGCTCTCTTTAAGTTACCAGTATTTTTTATCTGAATAGCTTTTGTAACAACCATCTATTCTCCTTTCTCTGCTTCTTCAATCTTACCCTCAATCAGCTCCTCAATCTCCTGCAGCTTCTCCAAAATAGCAACCAATTCCTCTCTACTGGCTTCTTCGTTCGTGTTCACCTGCCGAGCAATTTGGTTGATGTTGACTCCGACTCGGTTGATTTCCTGACGCAGTTTAGACAGCTCTTCAAAGTTGATAACCTGCACTCGACCAGTAAGCAACATGTAGCGGGCAAAGGTCGAAAAGTTCCGGATACCAGCTTCCCCCATTTTACGACGGATGGCCTGATTTTCGCTTTCGTTTATCCAAAATAGCTTTTGTATTGGTCGTTCTCTGTGTCCTTGTTCTTTCATACCTAATTTTGTTCCTCTCTGCTTGATTGCAACCTGCCATCTTGATATACTTTGCTCTGGCAAGCATAGCATTTGTATATACAAATGCGAAATTTAAAAGAATAGGCTCTCTTCTCTTTGGGCTTTCCCTGCCCAAATAAGAGAACCTATCTTTCAAAACTTTGGGGAAATCCCCAAGCCCCTGGTGAGGTGCTGCGCACCTTAACAAGCGGACCATTTTTCAAATGGCCTCGCCTATTTTGAATACCTACCTAGCGGTAGTTATCCTTCAACTGCTCATATTCTGCGTCGTTAATAGACTGCAGATACGCGATTGTTTCTGTTGTATCTTCTGCAAGCTCCAGCTCCAACTCTTCCTGTTCTTTCAGGTCCTTTTGGAGTTCGTGGATTGCTGCTTTACGAGAGAGTTTGAAAAATTCTTCATCTGGTTTTAGCACACCATCTGGTGCAAATGTTGTAAAATAGGTTGCTAAAGTTTCTTCAACTATTTCTTTCATCTTGGTTATCCTTTCGTTTTCGGTTAAGTGAACTGAGCAGTACTTTTACTTGCTCGCTTGGTTGTCCTTCTCCTCGTCCCCTTTCTGGGGATGAGATTTTTTTTCGGGTTCTGATGCCGCCTTTTCTGCCATCTTCTGATGACATTTTTCGTTGAACTGTTCCAATTTTTGAGAGAGCGGATCCTTGGACACTTCCTTGTTTTGATATTTTTCAAATGCTGTATCTAACCGATGAATGAGGTCAGCAGCTTCCTTTTGGACGATGGATAGCTGAGCTTCAAGATCGGCTAGACTATCCGGTTCCTTACTCCAATTAGCAAGGTAACCAAAACTGTAAGAGCTGGTATCTAAACCATAATGATTAGCCACAACGTAAGCTACAGACTCAGCTTGCAGCTCCTTATTAGTTCGCGTCAGCTTCTGCCCTTCAAGTGCTTTAGGGTTGTGTAAGTCTGCATGCGCCATCTCGTGAAAGATGGTGCTCAACGTCTCCCGCTCACTCATGCCAGCCCGAATGACAATCTTATTCTCCGTCGGTGAATAATAGCCGTGTGCTTCCATTGGCTCCTTAGAAATTTCTAAACGAACACCTTTAGCAGCTGCAGTTTCTTTAGCTGCACGATAAAGGTTAGCATAGTCTTGATGGGTTCCTTCTAATTCATAAACAGGCTTAGGAAGCTCCTTGCCTTCCGTTTGACTGACATCAAAGACAGGAACTAAACGGAAGCGTGTGTCCTTTACTTCTTGACCTTTTTTATCTAAAACAGGCTGGCCTTTTTCGTCCTTTCGAATTACTTGATAGGGTGCCCAAATCTTGAGCGCCTTCTGCCCTTTTTGGACATGTCTTCCTAATTTTTTCCATGCATTAAAGGAAGCAACCGCAGACGCATCTTTCTTTTGAGCGACGATTAAAAATAAATTATTCAGAGAGTAATTGTTGAATTTGCTCATGGTTTGCAAGAAAATTTTATAGGTATCAGAGTTAAAATAATCTTTGACACCTTCCTTCAGGTGAGCAGACAAACCTTTCAGATCTCTGTCTTGAATGAGCTGGTCAATGCTTGGCTTCCTCTCCGGATTTAAATAGAGGCCTTTCTCTTCTGCTTTTTTGAGCAAGTCTTCTGTTTTTAAATTAGAAAAAAATTGGTTATCAAATCCAAAATCCAAGTCATAGTTTGGATCTAGATAACGCTTAATGAAGTCATAAACTTGACTAGTGTTTACCCCTAATTCCTCATCCGTTTGTAACTGAAATACTGTCCATGCATCATTTTCTTGTACCAGATCAAGGACTTTATTAAAACTTTCCTGATCAATAGATTGCAAGAAAGTCTCTTCCTCTTTTGCTTGTATCCGATCAATATTTTTTTCTGACTGACGGAACTCTTCAATCGGAATATCTGGATTATAACCAAATTTGTTTTTGAGGAAATCTTGATCAATCCGTTCAATCGTGAACCCTAACTCAATTTCATCAAATTCTCGTCCATCTTCAGAAACAAGTCGAGCCATAAGGGCCTCTAGCTGCTTATCTGGAGACAAAGGATCCAGTTCTGCATAATGATTAGCAAATAGATAACCGTCTAAAAAATAACCCAAATCTTCTTGTCCGCTATTTAAGAAAATATAGTCTGTTTGAACATCCGAAATTCTTGTTTTAAAAAATTCGCGGATATGTTCCTTTTGTTCGTCCGTAAATAATTCCTTCATCGGCTTTTCCTCCATTCTCTCTTCATATTTTAGCCTTTCTTTAGCTTCTGAGAGCCGTTGGTATGTCTGTGATTGATGATTGGCCGCCAGTTCCTCTATCTCGTCCTGAGAGAGCGTTTCAGAGGTACTGAAAGCAACCACATCCCCTGCAGTCAACTGAGCGATTTTTTCAGCGGTCAAATCTTTTGAAAAGTAGCCTTGATAGGCTGCAGATTTTTTCTTTTTATCGTAGCTGTAGATATGAACTAGCTCTGTTTGCCCCTGGAGTGGTTCTTTCAAAAAGCTGTTCCAATCGGATTTTTCAACCCCTTCTTGTGCAATAGGCGGAATATCTAGCTTAAAGGGAATCCCCTTTCCCAGCAGCTTGTTGATAAAGTTCCAGCCTGCAGAATCATTATCTACGGCTAAAGTAATAAAATCCTCATTCTCTTTCTTCTGAAAAAACGTGGAAGTCTGAGCTGTAGCTTCAAGTACCCTAGCTGTTCGCTCCCCTGGCTCATAAGTCTTGCCCTGCAGCTCACTGACTAGCTCTGCAAAGCGAAAACTCATAAGACCTTCCTTAAGCCCATCCATGGCCACTAAGCGGACATCTTGAAGCTGAGGATGGAGCTGATAATAGCTCATAACATCGATGGGAGACTCTGCAAATATAAGTCGCTTAGGTCGGCCAACATCTGCGTAAAAACCAGTAAGACCATCAGAATTTTTCAATATCCGCTTTAGATACCCCCTATCAGGATATTTATCCCGATTTTCGACAATTCCCTGCAGGCTGGCTCCCATCACCTTTCCCTGGCTGTTTTTAAATTTAAAAACAATAGCCGGCTCAGAATAATCGTTCATTTTATGAGATATTTCAGCTATACTCCCTTGCTGGAAGAAAAAAGTAATTGTATCCTCAGATAGCTTCCGCTCCCTTCTCAGATAGTCTTTGGTCCAGCTGGAGTTGGCATGCTCATAGCGTTCATGTCTGTATTCAAAGGCCAGTTTAGGCGCTGGTGCAGCCGTCATATCCACTTCTGGGAACTCTCCTACCTCCAAGAAGTGCTTGGCCGTCTTAAAAGATGGTCGAGTTCCTGTCTGCTCCTCTCGGATCGTTTGGACTAACTCCAGGGCATCTCCTCCCCTTAAATCACGAGAAAACCAAGAAAAACGATTACGACGTGGGCTAATAACGAGACTTTCATGTTCTGTCCAGGCATAGCGATCACTACCTTGCTGTTTCAACTCCATCCCTAAAGCCTCAGCTACATCTAAGATAGATAGCTTTTTCAATTCTTCTACTCGTGCCATTCTCTAGCTCCTTTCTATTTCAGGAAGAAATCTGCTGGAGCAGCCCGGATTAATTCAAATTCTTCTGGGGTTGATTCCAGCGGTCTAACGATTGGGACTTTTGCTGTTTGTTCTGCCTCATAACAAAATAGATAAGGCTCCAGCTCTTGAAATTCCTGATAAGTTAATTCCTGAATGGATTTCATAACTACCTGCAGCAAAAACTCCTCCTGAGATTGATCTGCAGATCCTTCTTTTGTAGCAGATACCACAGCTCTCAATAATACCCCTCCAGGTATTTGCTCCTCAATGCCCTCAAAAAAACCAACTCCATAAGTTGGTTTTTGAGGTTGTTTGTCGCTCTTAAACATAAAATCGTACATATCATTTCCTTTCTATGCGCTCAAGTCCCAAGGCAGAGCGATTTCTTCCAGTTCTTCCATGCTGATCTCAACCTGGTTACTTAGCTCGACATTTTCTAACCACTCATCTATATCTGACATATAGCGTCTGTATGTAAACCAATTAGGACTGAATGGCCCATCTGCATGATTTTCATATTGTGGATGTGTTTCTAAGCGGTATTTCTTATCTTTGAACACATTTTGGCGATTGAGATAGAGCAAAGCTTCATCAATGGCTACAGTGGCTACTTCATGATAATTGAGCAGTTCCCGCTTGAGGCTATCTGTGGACTCGCTCGAAGAGCCATGTTGACCATAGCTTTTGGAAGTCTTAGTCTGCTGAATGGTCTGCGGTCCTGTTCGGTCTGCCATACTTTTCAGCGTGTCTGGGTCATTAGAGCCCAAATAAAGAACTGCTCCGCAGTTGTTCAAAATAGTTGTAGTATTCTTATCTCCGTACAGCTGCTGAAGCTGACTCATAGATTGGATCATCAGCTTGATTGAAATTTCCCGGCTCCGGACAACGGCAATTTCTTCAGGAAGATAAGGGATTTGCCCAATCTGACCAGTTTCATCTGCATAGATCTGTAGATGCAGCAAAGCCTCAATCGTTGCTGTTGGATGCGTTCCTTGGATGATAGAGTCTGCAGTCTTGTTAGATACTTCAAAAATGGTATGGAAAAACAGGGCTGACAGGAATTGATAAGACTTATCCGTTTCGGGCATATGAATAAAGACAGCTGTTTTCTCCAGCTGCCATTTTTCAATTTCCATTGTATCCCGCTGCACCATCTTTCTCACATCATCATGGTCAAAAACAGAAAATCGGCTGGAGATAATAGCCAGGACAGACATCAAAGTCTGACCGCCAAAGTTCTTCATAAAGAGCTGGAACTGCTTATTAGCATAGTTACCTGGCAACTCCTCTTCAAGCTGCTTAAACATTTCCTCAACCGGACTTTCAATCTCCGGATCAGTCCGCTTCAGGAAGCGTAATAAATCGGCTACTTGAGGCAGGTTTGGCTCATACTTGCCTAGAACTTTTCCATCAAAATATAGATACCCAATCAAAGCTCTGGTCAGAAAGGCCTCTGCCTGAGCCCAGAAGTCCTCCCCTTTATTATCTGAGCGCTTAGTAGCTGTGATAATGGCTTCTGAAACCTTATCAATATCTGTTTCCTTCTGCATATAGTGAAAAACATTGAAACCATCCGAATTGGCCAGTTGGATCAAGTCCAAGATTTTAATTTTATAACCATCCTTTTTCAAAATAGTGCCAACTTCATGTATGATAAGCCCTTTAGTATCTGTGATAACATAGCTCGAGTTTAGCTGCATAATATTAGGTTTCACAAAAGACCGGGTTTTCCAGTCACCAGTTCCCCCGATAACCAGGACATTCTTGTTGATATGCTTGTTGTAGGGCAAGCGTTGATTAAAGAGGCCCATCTGAGATCGCTGTGTGAAAATCATGTTTTTCTCTGGATCCTGATCCTGAAAGCTGGCCAGCTCCTCTACGGTTGCAAAACGAGCTGTTCCGTGTTCTTCTCCTGTTCGGTAAATCCCCCGATCCTGACGTCGGGCAAAAAAGAAAAGAACAGCCATGACACCGACAAGGCCCGCCATCAATGAGAAAGAGGTAAACTGGACATCGATAGGAAATTTCTCGTTCCAGTGTTCCCCCATCCATTCCAGCCTGGCCAGACCAAAATCGTCATTAATGGCTGTATCTGGAGACATTTCAAAAAGTTTGGCCAACCAATGAAGACAATAAAATAGAATCCCTGCAGTGATAATATAAGGCAATGGTTTTCGTTCCGTCATTTGGTGACCTCCTTAGAGCTTGTCTTGGTAATCTTTGGAGCCTTCTCTGCAACTGCTTGGATTTTCACTTGCTCTTGGACCTTGAAATGAGTGATTTTTTCCTCAAGGTTCATGTTTTCAGGACTCTTCAGCAATTCCTGATTGAGCTTCTTAGTCTCCTGAGGACTGGTCAGGTTGGTCAGGAAACGTTCATAGGCCTCTTTGACCAGCTCCTTATTCTTGACCTCAAAAGCCAACATTACTCGATTATCTTTCAGGTTCTGAGTGGCAAAACCGATTTTGTACTCTGCAAGATAATCCTTGAGTTTATCCAGGTTGACCTCATTGCTCAGGAAGGTTTTCACTTCCTTGGCACTATCGCTGGCCATGAAATGGTTCCATCGGGTTTCCGCACTGTATCGTTGCCGTTTCATGTACTTCTGCCCCTGGTCAGTCATGTACTCAACCATATAAGCCAGCATCTTCAGCAGCATCTCTCCAGTTAGTTTTGACACATCTTTCACCTGAAAGATGGTTCTTTCCTGCTCCATGTCGTCTCTCCTTTCTTGCAAACAAAAACAGCCCTACACAGGCTGTTTCAAAACTTTGTTCTATAAGCTCATTCCTCTGTCAGAATGACCTCTATCTCTATGTAACTGACGAGTAGGCGGCTTGAGTTGGTTCAGTTGCTGGGCCAGATTTCTATTTTCCTCCTTCAGCTGCTCAACCTGAGACTCTAATTGCTGGACCTGAGTCAGCAACTGTCTATACTGCTGTTCCGCTCGGAGACGCCTCTCCTGCGTTTTTTCAATAAATCGAACAACAGAATCGGCCGCCTGTCGAGCCTCTTTTTCTGATCCGTTTAAACTTTCTAAACGCCGATTAGACTCTTCTATACTACCTTTAATATACTCAACCCGAGTATCCAAGGTAGCAAGAGACAGATTAGCCTTATCCTGCTTAGAAAGAATCGTTTGATGATCTCTATCTAATTCATCTTTCAAACGCTGAGATTGATTTTTAATATCTTTCTGACCATTTGAAAGAGTCCGATTATCATAGATAATCTTTACGATAGCCCCAAAACTGGCTATAATACCCGCAAATAATGCCCAATTCAAAATCATTTCCTCCGTCATCTTTTTCCTCCATTCTAACATATTTTACTATTATTTGTATAGAACAGCAGCATCCTCTTAGATGCTGCCGTTTTGCTTCTGCTTCTTGTGAAGAACAAGACCAACCAAGCCCAGGGCTGCTGCTCCCAGGAAGCTTATAAGGGGGCTGTCAGATGTCCCGGTATCTGGCAGTCGATCTAGAGTTTGCTCGCTCTCCTTTTGTTCAGTTGTTTTCTCTGCCGTTTTTGGGGACTGAGGTTGACTGTTTGGAGTAGTAACTACTTCCTCTGCAGGCTTTTCAGAAGATGCGGGAACATCAATGATTGGCTGCTCCCCTGTAGGCTCTGTCGAAGCACTAGAGCGAACAATAGGAGTCACTGGAGCGCTAGGATTTGTTGCTGCAGGAGTTTGGCTGGTTTGACTTGATTGACTTGATTGCTCTACTTCTTTAGGCTGACTTGGTTCTGTTGGGGGTTCTGGAGTCTTTGGTTGCGTTGGCTCTTCAGGAAGTGGACGAACCGGATCCGTCGGTTGGCTGGGCTGGACTGGAGCTACAGGCTCAGTCGGCTGCACTGGTTTTGTCTCTTCTGTTTCCACTGGAGTTACTGGATCAGCTGGAGCTGGCTCCACTGGATTAGTTGTTGCAGGTACGGTCGGAATAACTGGCTGACTTGGTTCTGTTGGAGATACAATACTTGGCTGCTCTCCAGCTGGAGCGATGATTTCATCTGCCAAAACAGCTTGATTTAAAGCTAATGAAGTGAGTAATAAAGTTGAGTAAATAGTTGTTTTTTTCATGATTGATTTTCCTTTTCTATTGTTGTTGTTTAGATAATGTCTTGGTTTATCCTGGATAGAGACTTTCAGTAGGCTGGCTAGTAACGAGCCAACCAAAGCGACTGTCTTTGTCCGCCACAACATCAAATGTCAAGCGGACTAGACGGATACTGTTCTCTTGATTGACATAGAGAACATAGGTCACCTCGTAGCCCTTGCCTTTAGGTTTGATGGACTCAAAGACAGTAGATTGTAGCTGACCATCTTTGACCTCAATTTTCTTCTGCATATCCGCATTGAGATATTGCTGAACCTGCTCTTTATCATTGGCAAAAAGAGTGGCCACAAAATAACGGCCAAAAACATCTACCTTAGAGCCTGCTTCTTGCAGATTGGATAGAGTTCCAACCTGGTTCTTTAGGTCTGTAATCTGGTTTTTCAGCTGCTTGTTTTGGCCGCCCAGAACAACTGTATAGCCGCCTAAAAGAAGAACTAAGAGAAATATCGGAGCTAAGAACTTAAACGAGCTGAGAGGGCTCCTAGGAGCTTCTGAAGCAGCCTTTGAGGTAGCTTTCCCCTCTATATCTGACTGAGAAGCGGATTTTTCCAGTTTAAGGAAAGAAGGAAACTTCTTTTTTTGAGCTGTCTGAACAAAACCAAACTCCTGTAGTAGCTCCTCCACAGTTTCCACAAATGGCAAGCTGACCCGTTTCTTCTGCAGGATTTCCCCAGCTTCCGTTACCTGCATCAAGGTCAGGTCCGCTTCCTGTTCCAAACTCTTCACTTTTGCATTTTCCTGCTCAAGAAAGCCCAACAGCTGATCTCGACTAGGAAATTGCTGCTGGCTTCCTTCTGCTACATTCTGAGCTAAAAACATCAGCTCTCACCACCTTCCTCTGGCTTCCCACTGTCATCCAGTAGGAGGCCTTTCAAATCGTCCAGAGAAGTATTAGACTGACTGAGCAGAGCTGTCACATACTCTGCCTTAGCTTGTGTGACGGCCTGCTCAATATCTTTTTCTTTCTTCTTGAGCTGGACTTGCTGCTCCTGTACCTTGATTTTCTCTTGCTCCAGGCGCTGGAGTTTCTTCTCCAGATCCTGAATAGATTTCTTTTTCACCATGTTATTTGTTCCTTTCTATTCTTGGCTGCTACTTGACTCACTTGCTTCTTCTGAGGAGCTAGAGGAGCTTTCTGAGTCCTCTTTCAAAGCTCCATAATCTGGATAGCTGCTAGATGTTCCTGTATTGGACGTGAGAAGCAACTGCTCCTTGCTGTTGAGCAAGAGCTTGCCATCTTGTTTACTGTAGGTTAGTTTAAGTGTCGTTTCGTTAGCTACATTAGTTTGAGCTTTATCATAATTATTTTTCTTAGATAAGAGCGTATTGCTGTACCTTACCTGAACAATAGCTGTCAGATTTTCTTGATCGATATAAATCTGAGCGCTTTGGAAAACATAGTCCACAACATAGCCCTTGTAGGCTTGATTGACGGCCTTATCTTCCTGGTTGACCTCAGACGTATAGAGTCCTTTCGTCATAAAAGGACGATAACGTTCTCGGTTTTCCTCTAGATCCTTTTTGGTAAAGTAAGCTACCAAAAAATCCTTTACTTGCTTCTGGCTCAATTCCGCCTTTTGATTTGTTTTAATCTGTTCCTGTTGGTTGGTCGTCGTTTTAGTTTTATTAGAACTGCTGTCCGCCTTTCCAAACCCACCGATGCCATAGCCGATTAAAAAGATAATCACCGCCAGACCAAGCAGGAGAAGTTTCTTCATTTTTCCGACCTCAATCTTATCAATCATCTTATTTCCTTTCTCTTATTTTGTCGCAAAGGTATAGTAGGAGGCATTTTGCAATACTCGGTAATGCACCCTATCCTGAATACCTAAATAATTACATTCTGAAACTAAGAATGTGCCATCAGGGTTTACAGCTTCTACAAAGGCTACATGTCCATAAATGGCGTAAGTTCCATCGAAGCCACCAAGTGTTGAAACAACTGCCCCAACACTTGGAGTTGAACTTGTTTTCCAACCTTTAGCAGCCAAAGACATTACCCAATTTTGACCATTTCCTAGATACCCATAGCTGCCTGAAGTATCCGTCAGAATTCCTGTTTCAACTAGTCTATTATAGACATACCAAGTACATTGACCTACCGGATACCCACTACCTGGCTGCGTGGTCATAGCTGCTGTAGAAGGTCTTCCGTACTGCAGCTTTCCTTCGTATTCAGCAGGTAAATTAACACTGTTGGCCAGTGTTCCGCTTCCGCCTCCAGTTGTCTGACGTTTGAAGTAACCTAGCATCTGCTGGGCCGCATGCTGCCGTTCGGCCAGCTTATCCCCAGCATTGCCTTCCCAAAGATTGAGGAAACGTTTAGTCAGCGTTTCAACATCGTCATTGCTGGTCAGGATTTGTCGGGCAATTTCTCTGTAATAAGGAGCATCCCCATCCAGGATAAAGTCAATCTGCAGCTGCAGATCGTACCACTTCTTGCCCCGCTCCTGAGCAAAGGCCAAAAGCAAACTATGACGAGTACTGCCATCTTTCGTATCTGTCCACATACCAAGACCCAAACCTCGATGTAGGATATTGTCATAGCCGCCACCATAAATGGTTGGCCCGCTCATTGAGAGCCATCCTTCATCATCCCAGGAGCTCTCAGTTGCACCGACCGGCTGGGCTAGATAATCTCCTTCAGCTCGTTTAGCGGTCATATTGCTCTCTACTCCAAAATTCCCAAACATGGCTGCTATACCGTTATCGGTCGCTTTAGGTTCTTTTTTCTTGATATAATCATACGTTTGTTTGCTTCGAGTAGCCAAGTCTCCTGAAAGTTCTAAATCAGAGATAACCGACGTGGTTTGATTGTATTTGACTTTTTCAAAGTAAAAGCCAGGATTGACCCAGACCCATTCATCCTTTTTATCTTTATCATCGTACTGACGATATTTGCGATAATAGAACTCCTGACCACCCTGACCAGATACTGTTCCCAATTCCTGACCAGCTGAGACCTGTTCGCCATCCTGAACTCGAATACCATCTACTTTTTTATAAGTCAGTTCTCTTTTAGAGCTAGTAATCAGCACATCACTACCCTTTATTTTAATTTTACCTCCAAAGGCCGCCCTCAAACTTTGTCCCTGGCTAACCTGGATAACTGTTCCGTTATACATCTTATCCTTAGGATCATATCCAAAGCGTCGAGTAATGAGGAGCTGGCTATCATGTCCGGCATCTGAAGAGCTATAGAAAGGGTTCTCTAATTCCTGATAAGCCATATAACGGCCCATCTCATCCGATCGTTTCAGAAGCTCTTCATACTCTTTCAAGGCTTTTTCCCCAAGATAGTAGGTAGTAGCTTGCTCATTAGTATACAAATCTTTCATAGTCTCCAGTTTCTGAGGATCATCATTGAGACCATGCCAAATCTGACGCAGCAAATCTTTGTAGGTGCGTTGTTCGCTGGTATCTTTCCGAGTGGCCGATGGATTAGTCCTGTTTTTCAAGCTATCACTGCCGTCATCATAAATATCTGACAGCTTATAGTTCTTATAACGGTAATTCATGTAAAAGACCACATCATCAATATTGGACCAGTAGTCCACTTTGTCGTTAGAAGCGTTCCGATCCAATTCTGTCAGATAAATCCATGATTGATTTAATTCCCACTCATCTTGCTGGACTGGGCTTGGGTTTCCCAAAAAGATAGCGAAAAAGAGGATAAGAAAAAAGCCTACGATATAGGCTTTAAGTGACAATGGATTTTTCAAAATCACCTGCAGGGGCTTTGTTAGGAAATTCAAAACTTTTCCTGTTCCTCGCATAGACTTACCAGCTTTAGAAAATTTAAGTCGGTGACGAAAAGCCCTGAGCCGTTTGGCTGCTTTGATTTCCCAGCGTTCCCCGGTAACTGTTCGAGTAAATCCTCGACCCCGCAATAGGTTATAACCTCGGTTTACGAGGCCATAAGATCCTTTCACTAGCCCCTTTGAAACAGTCTTGCTTGCCTTGGCGAGCTGCTTGCTCTGCTGGAGGCTTGCATGGAAACCTCGGATTTTTTGACGAGCATCTGCGATATCTTCTAAGGTATCATTCCCTTGCCAGGCCGCCTCACCCATCCTACCGAGAACTCGGTGTCCACCTCGAGCTAGCTTTTCCTTTTTCGTGCCACCTACTCGGTTATAAGCCGCTCTTTGAGCCTGCTTATCTACCTTCAAGTTGTGTTTGGCTTGATGAAGTTTTTCTCTACTGTCAGCTGTGCTTTGCTTAGCTTTGACCGTCGCTTTATGCTCAGTCTTAGCTTCTTTTAAGCACTGTTTACTTTCCTGAACAGCGCTCTTGGCTTGTTTCAAACCCTGGCGCTTACTCAGTTCATTATGCTCAGAAATCTTCTGGCTGGCTTCTCGTTTGATTTTCCCCCTTTCTGACCAGGGTTCTTTTTCTGTCATTCTCTAGCTCCTTTCTAATTTATGCCACTACTGCATCTGTCTGTGTCAGTTCATAAAGCTTAGTCTCTTTAGGTATCTTGTTTTCAAACGGGACGACAGTTTCTCCAGCTAAAATCAAGCCACTACCTTTTTCTTTTGGTCTCTTGATATAACGTAGCATTGCATCAGGAATATCTACCACGTCTCGCAGAGCCTCGATGTCCTGTTCTCTCATCTTAAGTAAGATGAAAAACTCTGTATTGGACATGAGATTTCTTCCTTCCTCCCAGGCTAGGATAGTTCCTGGGTTTTGGGTAATGCCAGTTGGAATAGCACCATACTTCCGGATCCGTGCCCATAGCTCAGCAAAGAAAGCAGCATCTGTCTGGTTACGGAAGGTTAGATGCAATTCGTCCCAATAGAGCCGGATAGTTTCCTTTCCTTGGTACTTAATCACCTGTTGCCAAATGAAATCTTGCAGCACCAAGAGAGCAAAAGGTTTGAGCTTCTTATCCAACCCCTTGAGATTGAAAACAACCAATCGATTATCTAAATTGACATTCGTTTTATAAGAAAATAGGTTCAAGCTCCCTTTGGCATACGGTTCTGATCGTGTAGCCAGCTGCTGTGCAGCATCCTCAGGCTGTTCTAAAAGAATATCATGCCAATTCGCTAGAGTCGGTTCTGAGTAGCGCTCATAGACGAACTTTGTAACCCGGTCAATAATTCCAATATCTTCATCAGTAACCTCTTTAAGAATAGATTCAAAGAGAGCCATAAGAAGATTGGCCTTATCGGCCACACTGTCAATTTCTTCATCATTCTCGTTAAATAAGACCTGATCTGTCTGGGTCAAGCCCATCAGGTTGATATGGCTATCTGACTTTGGAGATAGGTTAATCACCTGACCTCCAAAAGCCTCTGCAATATCTGTGTATTCATTTTCCGGATCCACTATGATAAAGCGATCCTTAAGATACTTTAAATAAGCCGGAATGACTTCAGTTGTTTTAGTTGTCATCCCTTTCCCTGACCCCGTCGTTCCGATAATCAATCCATTCGCAGCGTTGAGGTCTCTCTGACGGTCCAAAGTAATCAAATTTTTTGACAACTGGTTTTGCCCATAATAAAGAGCTCTTTGACTGTCAGACTGCAGATCCACATTAGTAAACGGAACCTGCGTCACTACGTTGGATGTCGTAAAAGGGCGCATAAACTCCTTTTTGACTTCCAGGAAGGGCTTGCCAATCGGAAGAATGGTATTGAGACCATTTTCTTGATGATAATAGGTTTCTTCCAAGTCCACACCAAGCTTGCGGCCAGCTGCCTGTACTTTCTTGGTGCTTTGTTGCAGCTCTTCCAGGCTGTCTGCCACAAAGTAAACCGTGATAACCCCATTGAAAATTTTCTGATCCTCATTGACCTTATCTTTCCACTTCTGAGTCGTCTCACTAGCTTCCACAGCTCTTCCAGAAACAGCTAACCCTGGGTCAATTCCAACCTGGAATCCTTCCTTCTGACTACGGACCATTTCCTCTTGAGCCACTGACTGCTCATTAGATAGTTCTTTTCCTACTTCCCCTAATTCTCGAGGAGCAACATGAATTGAGACAGCCAGCTCTATACCAATATCACAAAAACTCTTGATAAGCTTATCGGATAAGAAGTTCGGATAATCTCGGACATAGAGGACCTTAGCGAATTGTTCATCAATCTTCATAAAGTTTTCATGAAACTCAATCCGATTGGGAACAATAAAGTTTTTAGCTGCTAAACCAGACAAGGCAATGTCTTTGTAGGTGTAAGCAAAATAAGGCTGTTGTCTGAGTAGGAAGTTAAAGATCCCCAGCCGCTCTATACCTGTGAGCTTCTTCAGGCTAATATTCATCGCCTGCAATTCATTTTCTACCAGGGTTCCCATTTCCTGAAGTTGAGTGTCTGCGAGGTTCTTCTCATAGGCCTCTGTGGCCAAGGTGATATACTTCTCCACCTTGAAGTTTTTGGCATCCAAAGAAAATCGATCCTGAATAATATCATTATATTCATCTCGGTAGATATCGTTACAATCTCCTGCAGGCTCATAGAGAACCTTGCGGACTGTCTGATTGTCCACCCGTCTATTGATCACCAGAAGCTGAAAATTATCTCCAGCATCCAGAGAGTTCAGTGCCTCTCCATAGCTGTCAATAATATCCAACTTGTCCTCTGTGCTAGCCGTTGTATAGGCAACATCTCCCAGCCGGTATGTTCGGGAATACCAGTTTTCTGCAATGTGCATGATTCCAGTCTCAAACTGACTGGTAAAGTAAATGCTGTTCTGTGTTGAAGGCTTCCTTTTAAATTCCTTCCGCAAACGAATTTGACGGCTACGTTCAGTAGCCGTCTGGACCGTCCGCTTCCTGAACGGAAGCTGATTGAGTAAACTCATAGTGTCTTGTCTCCTCTCCTCCATATTCAGTCATATAAGACCGTTTTTGATTGATTAACTGAAAGATTAAACGCTCTTTCAGAATTTTGTTTTTCTTAGTTCCATACAAAAAACAAGGACCAATAATAATTCCAGTTACTAAATAGTTAAATACATCTGGGAAGCCTAGCCAATTCAACAAAACTCCCAGAGCTACACCTAAGACAATCCCACCAGTCATAACTAGCTGTCTTAGAGTTCGTCTTAAAAAAACAGGGCGCTCATAGTCCCCAAATTCCTTAAGAAATTCACTGCCTAATTTTTCCAAACCAAAACCTCTCATTCTGTTTTTTAGCACAATAAAAACACCTTACTGTCTGCAAAGTGTTTTCTGTCAATTCTAGTCAATCTCGCCTTTATATTGTAAAGCCGTTCCAATCAGGGATAAAATCCCTGCTATAATCACTATTATTGTAGTGATGTTGTCATTAATCGATGTTGGAGTTGATTGGAAAGGTCTATACTGATCTAATATAACAACCCGATAAACCCCATCAAGAAACCAACACATCACCCACAATCCTAAGCCCATAAAAAACCAATTTTTCAGGAAGGAAAGAATGAAAAAAGGAGCCTTGAGAATCCAAAGCAATACCCGAAGCACAATAAATCCTGCCCTAGCTAGCAACCGACCTAACTGGGAAACAAACTTTTTCCAGTTAGGAACAGTTGCTTTAGAAGTCAGCTCAAATTGATCCGGCTGAAAATTCTGTTCCAAAAACTCTGTACGCTCTTCTTCCGAAGCTTGACTTAACGCCTGATTAAGCTTTTTAACTGCTCTTTCTAATTCTGTTGCCATCCTCTCACCCCTTCCCCTTTTTATTATTATAGCATAATTCACTAGGAAGTTCCGAATAATTTTTTAGACTGTTGCTGGGTTTTCCAGATTGTAAATATAAAAACAAGTAATTTAAAAATCCCAGCAAAAGCAATATCCGCACCGGCTTTACCAGTTGAAACCTTAAAGAGATCGTCTGTTACAAAAGCAGCATAAATAGCAACTACAATGAATAATACAATTCCTTGAAAAGCGGCTGCTGCAAATTGCTTAAGTAGATTTTTAGCCATATCTCTGGTGCTATCTGCCATCCAGAAAGCAATGATTAGTGGAGCAATTGCTTTGAGTATATACATTTCAAAAGCCCTCATAAAAATAATCATTTTTATAGAGATACTAGAAACTGCTTCCGACAGCCAACTTATTAGGCCCAAGAAATTCTTTAAAACCCAACCATCTACTCCATCTGTTTTTACAGATCCCTTAAAAGCAACAATTGATATTATCTTGCTTAAACCTCTTAAAATGTAACCAAAAAGTTCTACAATACCATCAAAAATTGTCGCAGAATAAGTGACAAGAATAAAAGCAAATAAAAACTTCACAGCTAATTCTGCAAAGAGGCCACTATTCAAACCGCCTCCCTCCCGTTTCAAATATCGATACCAAGAATCCAGCTCGATTAGAAACATTACAGCAATTATTAATTGTGCAGCTTTCATACTAGAAGAGTTAATAAGAGTTGACATCTCATTAACTTTAGGTGCATATTCAGCGAGGCTCTGGGTCAATTCTTTAATTTGATCAACGTCCATATCTGCCTCCGTTAGTTTTATCCAAGAGCAGCAATTTGATTAGCTACATAGGTCATTACAATTGTTCCTCCAGCAATCATCATGCCACCATAAATCATGCTATTTTGTCCTTGAAGTCGTTCATTAGGACTATTAGAACTTTTACCTGCAGCGTATGTCTGCCATCCTTCTGCAATAAACAATGCTCCACCAATGTTAATTCCAATACCTAAAAAACGAATGATTGTTGTGAAAATTTCCATTATTTTATTCTCCTTGTATTATTTCTTATAACCCTGCCCCGTCAACAGCAGGGAGGTTTTACGTTGTTGTTTCATTTTCCTTGCGACCAAAACCGGACCAACTTTGATGGTCCGTATCTGACTGATCAATTGAGCAGTGTAGGGGATGATTAAATCCACTTCCTGGACTTGGCCAGCAATAATGCCTGACCGTCTTTGAGTCGCATATTTAGGACCCAGGATAATCTCTTCTCCTGAGTCAAGACGAGCAGTTGCTCTGCCATGTTTTCCCATCTTTTTGAGGTCAGAGATGGTCACTGACTTTATGTCGTTTTTTTCAGTCATGGTTAATCCCCCTTCTGAAAAGTTGCTGATTTACAGCTTGCCGAGGCAGTGCGTAACTGCCTTCCGTGTTTCTTACGCAGGGTTATTTTAGTCTGGTAAACCCCAAAAACTCCTTCACCTTACGGGACAAGTCAACCGTGGCTTTACGTTATGCAGTCGGCGCTAGGTATCTTTTCTAGCTACACACCGCCCCTATTTTTCTTTTATGCCTAGACTGCGCTAATCGGGACAGTGGGGGTATTTAATTTTCAATGTGCTTTCAGCAGTTTAGCGACTTACTGAGGTCAAGTGTTAAACTATAAGAATGCTAGTATCGTAGTCTAAATCATGACTCAGTTCTCTTTTGGAACAAATGTCACTTTCTTGATATACCTTGTATTAATACTAAAAGGGGGAGTTGCAGACGTGAAATTTAAAGCACCGCCATCAGAGAATGCTGCGCTAAATAGTTGCTGAATCTCTTCAAGGTTATAATTAATGTCAATATGCTCTGTTGATGAATCATGATATTCGATATAAATACTCAACGGTTGAGCAGGCTTTGGTTCGGCTTTCATTGCTGCCATACCTGCGTTTCTTCTTTCAAATACCATTACTGTATCCTCCATATATTCAGCATTTTTTGTTTTTATCATCTATGAATATCAGTTCGTATATCTTTGATTTCGATGATTGCTCAAAAGCTATTTTTTGCCATTGCTTTTTTGTAAAACTTACTTTCCAAAGAGGAATGCAATTAAACAAATAAACTCGTCCTTCGTACTTCACTGGTTCTTCATTTTCTTTCATACCAAAAACCCCTTACGATTTTTCAAACAACTTCTAAACTAGGAACAAAACCTCATTCCAGTTGCTTTCTAGTATTGCTATTGTAGGTAGCCAGGAGGCCATTGTAGATGTACTCAGCAACCATTTCAGATGAACGTGCAAAGCGCATGTTCTCTAGAGCATACTTGTAACGATCTTCAAATGGCAGCATGATAACACTAATTACTGTTTCTGAGTAGTTATCTTCCAAAAGCTGAGCATAGACCAAATCACAGATATAATCTTTATCATACTTGGTAGCTTTATCAACTTTCCGGAAAAGAGAATTTGGATTTTTATTTTTTGAATTTTGAGTAGCCTTTTCTTCATCCTCCTCAGAAATAATTAATTCAGTATCACTAATATCAGTATCATTAATATCAGTATCACTAATATCAGTATCGTTAGGGGCTAAATTTGATACCGGGGTAGTATCAATTTGATACCCCCCTGGTGTTTTTTTGACACCCCCCTGGTCTAAATTTGACACCCCCCTAGTGTCAGATTTGAAATCACCTGGTTTATCAGCATTTCTAGCAGATGTATCATCTTGTAGTAGACCAAGGTAAATCCGGTTAGCAAGGTTTCCTGATTTACTAGTAGATTGTTGAATTTCATGAATTAAACCATATTCTGTAAGTTGCTTCTTAATTCTTAAAAGGGTAGATTTTGAACAGTTTAGGATCTTCATCAGATTAGAGTTAGAATATACCAAATATATATTTCCATCTTCATCAATCCAATTGTTCTTGAAAGATAAATCCAATCTGTCTTTCAACATAGAATAAGCTACTTTTGAGTCTAATCTCATTCCCTCGTATAAAGGGCTTTCAAATAGAATTTTGGGCAATGCATAAAATCGTTCTGATGTTTGATAATGACTTGCACTAATAAATTTTATATCTCGCATTGATTAAACCTCCCTCAGTCTAAAAGCACCTTTTGAGTTAAATCTAATCAATCCAAAAGCTTCTAGTTCTTTTAAATTTTCTAGCGTTTCTTTTCGATTAGCACCAGTCTCTTTCATCAAGAATGAAATAATAGCCTCTCTGGATTCTTTTTCTTTAGGTGACATATTAGCCCCTCCTTAGTTATCTTAAACAAACAAAAAACGAGGAAATGATTTCTCATTTCCTCGTCAATTTCTTATTCAATTTTTCACTTTCTCAAAACTCTAGACACTTACATCCAAAAAATCAAGCCAAAAGGCTTGATTTAGGTTATTTCTTGAAAGCAAAGGAATTCCGACAGTTGCTTCACACTCCCAAAATCTTCAGAATCTCCTGCTTATATCGCAGCTTCTGCAGTTCCTTATCCTCGCTGTCTGACCAAGTCAGTTGGAGATCTGCAACGATTTGCCCAGGGCGATTTTTCAGAATATAGATACGGTCGCTGAGAGCCAGAGCCTCTTCAATACTATGCGTGATGAGAAGAGTCGTCAGACCCAGCCTACGATGAATGTCCAGATACCAAGTGTGTAGCTCCATCTTGGTCAGCTCATCCAAGGCACTAAAGGCCTCGTCTAGAAGAAATAGCTTGTGACCGAACATGTAGGTCCGTAGCAGTGCCACGCGCTGCCGCATCCCCCCGCTCAGCTCATGTGGATACTTATCTGCCACATCAAAGAGCCCGAACTCCTTCAAAATCTGAGTTGCCTGCTCCGTCG
>ERZ773008.677-NODE-677-length-25010-cov-13.597996_pt1 | contig 25010 bp, 26 predicted proteins | sample MGYA00580664_ERZ773008 | MGnify/ENA primary metagenome ERZ773008 (study PRJEB29015, sample SAMEA2738016) | human oral metagenome | biome: human oral; feature: human-associated habitat; material: dental | place: China | collected 2048 ... | reverse complement strand
TATTAATCAATTATAAACCTAATTATAACCTAAAAATGACTTGCGAAACTTAAATAATTTATAATACAGACCTCTATAATCAAATGAAAAACAGCTATGAAAAAGAAAGAAGTTAAAAAAGATATATTAGAAGAGAAACTTTTAAAAGGTTTATCTCTTTCTTATAAGCGAATGATTGCCGAAAAGCGCAAGAATAATCAAAAAATAGTTATCAAGAAAGGGGGGATAATCGCTACTATCAACCCATGATAATTGGGTGTATTATCACGCAGACACATAAATAAATTAACCTATATAACTAATGAATTATGATTGAAAAATTTACCTTACAAGAAGACGCTCATGGCAATAAAAACCCTATATTGCCCGAAGGAGTGAAGAACTACCTCATAGATATTGATGGTACTATATGCGAGGACATTCCCAATGAACAGCCCGAGAAAATGATTACAGCCGAGGTATTCCCCGATGCGCTGGCACAGGTGAACAAATGGTATGACCAAGGACACATGATTTACTTTTTTACCTCACGCACCGAAGCTCTCCGCGAGATCACCGAACAGTGGCTTGATAAGCATGGCTTTAAGTACCATGGCATCATCTTTGGCAAACCTCGTGGGGGTAATTATCATTGGATAGATAACCATATCGTAAAGGCTACTCGCTACAGGGGCAAATTCACCGATTTTGTCCTCAAAGAAGAAACCATAGAAGTCTTTAACGATTAGCAGCAAACCTTGTCCAATGGGATAACGGACAGATTAATAGATTAGATTCATGACCGAAGACATCAAAAACAGAAAAGGGGCTCAAAAGGCAGTAGATATACCTGCCGAAGTGCTTTCGTTATTAAATGCGGGGCGTATAGAAACGGTAAACCTTACCGAGTGGCTGGCTGTAGACCATTCCCAGCTGGTAAAATCTGTTTTTCCTGCTTTGGGGATTGATAAAAATATCATTGAAGAGTTGGTTTGCCAAATCCATCAGCAAAAGAAACCTTCTACAATGAATACGATTAAGCTCATAGGTGCATTGTTATACGAAAAATATGCAAATACTGACCTTTATGAGCCTTTGTTTAAGCAAATCAGCACGCATTTATCCGATTCGGTGCGCTGTTATGCTTGTTATTTGGTGGCTTTGCATACCGAAATTCCTTTAGAAGATAAGCTACACAAACTAAAACCTTTGGTAGCCGATAGTCATTTTGGCGTTCGTGAGATCATTTGGATGGCATTACGCCCCGAAATGAGCGAGCATTTAGACTTTTCAATTGCTTTTCTTTCCCATTGGGCAGAAAGTGAAGATGAGAATATCCGCAGGTTTAGTACAGAAGCCTTGCGCCCGCGGGGTGTTTGGTGTGCTCATATAGAAGCCTTAAAAGAAAAGCCAGAACAGTATTTGCCTATATTAGACAAATTGAAGTCCGATAAGGCAAAGTATGTGCAAGATAGCGTAGGAAACTGGCTGAATGATGCCAGCAAAACCCGTCCTGATTTCGTAACAGCCCTTTGTGAGCGTTGGGAGCGCGAAAGTCCTACCAAAGAAACCAAATATATTGTAAAAAAGGCACTGAGAACGATTGCCTCTAAATAGTATAAAAACTTATTTTTTACCGAATGACCCGAGAAGAACTCATACAATTGGGGAACCAAATCATAGAAGAAACCGATGACGATCGCCAAGAGGAGCTAATGGAGCGCTTCGATCGCAATGTACCTCACCCCGAGGGCAGTTCGTTATTCTTCTATCCGGAAAACTACAACGCCCGCACTATGGATATTTCCTCCTACGACCCCACCGTCGAGGAAGTGGTAGACAAATGCTTGGCGTATCAACCGATTATCTAATGTCTTAATGAATATTTTTTACTAACAAAAACAATATAACAATGAGTGTTTTAACGATAGATATACTCAATCCTAAAGCAGAGGAATTATTAAAAAATCTCGCGGATTTACAATTAATAGCCATTAAGGATAGAAAAAGCAATCCTTTTCTACAAGTAATAGAGCGTTTTCGTAAGAAAAATGAAGCCAATGCGCCCTCTTTGGAGGAAATTACTAAGGAAGTAGAAAAAGTAAGGGCAAAACGTTATGAAGAAAAGAAGTAAAAGAGTAATTATAGATGCCAATCTATGGATTAGGTTTCTTATTTCTCGAGATTATTCCGTGATAGATAAGCTTCTTTTTCAGGAGAGGATACAACTTATTTTCAGTAGTGAGTTAGTGGGGGAGTTTGTAGAAGTTGCTCAGCATCCTAAGTTTCGTAGATTTTTTCCTTTGGAAGAACTTAGCGAATTGGTAGAGATGATAGAAGAAGTAGCCGATTTTGTAGAAGTTACTACTGATGATATTATTTCGTGCCGAGATGAAAAGGATAATTTTTTGCTTTGTTTAGCAAGAGATGCTTCTGCGGATTATTTGATTACAGAAGATAATGACTTGTTAGTGCTAAATCCTTTTGAAGGAACGGAGATAATGACAATGAAAGATTTTCTATATAAGATAGATTGGCAAGAATAGCTGATGAAAGATATTAATTTTATGAACACAAATGAGTTTTATCAACCCATAGGAGAGACATTACCTGATTTTTCAGTAGGAGCAACCCCTCATATAACCCTCTTAGAGGGGAATTATTGTCTGTTGGAACCTCTTTCGGTAGCCAAACACTTAGACGATTTGAGTGATTTCTATTTGGAAGCCAATGCTGTGATGCCCGATTGGACTTATTTATCTATAGCTCCTGCAAAGAACAAAGAGGAGTTGCACGCTTTACTCACCAAGCAGGAAGCCGCTGCCGACCCTTATTTTCTGACGATTGTAGATAAGCAAACGCGAAAAGCAGTGGGTACGCTTGCCCTAATGCGTATAGACCCTAAAAACAGAGTGATAGAAGTGGGATGGGTGAACTATTCGCCGGCTTTACAGCGTACGCGTATGGCTACAGAAGCACAGTTTTTGTTGGCAAAATATGTGTTTGAAGTCCTTCAATACAGGCGTTACGAATGGAAGTGTGACAGCCTTAATGCACCTTCGCGTCGTGCTGCGGAGCGCTTGGGCTTTGTATATGAGGGCACATTCAGGCAGGCAGTGGTTTACAAAGGCCGTTCGCGCGACACCGCTTGGTTTGCTATGATAGATAAGGAATGGGAAGCTAACAAACGCGCTCTTGAGCAATGGCTTTCCCCTGAGAATTTCGACTCACAGGGTAAACAACAGAAGTCTTTATCCACAATCAGACAAAGTAACATACAGTAATTATGACCGAAAATATCAAAAATAAAGTAGTGATTATTACCGGTGCCAGCAGTGGCCTGGGAGAAGCTACTGCCTTGCTCTTGGCAAAATATGGAGCTAAGGTAGTTTTAGCCGCTCGGCGTAAAGAGCGTTTGGAAAAAATAGCTTCTCAAATCATCTCACAAGGAGGCGAAGCCCTTCTGGTAGTCGCCGATGTAGCCATACAAAGCGATGTGGAGCGTATCGCCCAAGAGACACTCAAGAGGTATGGTCGTATCGATGTACTGATTAACAATGCAGGGATTATGCCACAAGCCACTTTGGACAAACTCAAAGTGGAAGAATGGGATAAGATGATTGACATTAATGTAAAAGGGGTGCTCTATGGCATCGCGGCGGTATTGCCTACGATGCAACAGCAGCACAGCGGACACATCATCAACCTATCGTCGGTGGCAGGCTTGCGAGTGGCAGCAGGTCGTGGTACGGTGTATAGCGGCACCAAGTTTGCCGTCAAAGCCATTAGCGAGGGCTTACGTGTGGAAGTGGCTAAGGATAATATCCGTGTAACCACTCTTTACCCTGGGGCAGTGGAGAGCGAACTCAAGTATGGCAGTTCCGACCCTGAAGCCAGCGAGAATATACAAGCTTTCTATAAGGCGTATGAGATTCCTGCCTCCTCTGTGGCTAGAGCGATAGCTTATGCCATTGGCGAACCCGAAGAGGTGGCTATCAACGAGATTACCCTTCGCCCTACCCGTCAAGAATTTTAGTAGGACTGTAGGGGCGAATTGCAATTCGCCCTTCAATGAGGACAATTCGTCCTTCAATGAGGGCATTTCGTCCTTCAATGAGGGCATTTCGCCCTTCGATGAGGACAATTCGCCCTTTCAAAGAGGACAATTCGCCCTTCAAAGAGGAGAATTCGCCCTTCAAAGAGGAGAATTCGCCCTTTCAAATAATTTAAAAAAACGAACAAAGAATAATTAGTGTTTTATGATAAAAAGTTTTATTAACAGACCGGTACTATCAACGGTAATTTCTATCTTGATAGTGATCTTGGGGGTATTGGGAATCCTTTCACTTCCTGTATCACAATACCCAGATATTGCTCCTGTAACCGTATCGGTAAGGGCAAGCTATGGAGGTGCCAATGCCGAGACAGTACTCAAGGCGGTAGTAATTCCACTCGAAGAACAAATCAACGGGGTGGAGAATATGGACTATATTGTCTCCTCTGCTTCCAATAGTGGTTCAGCGAATATCACGGTATATTTCAAAAATGGAATGGATCCAGACAATGCTGCGGTGTTGGTACAGAACCGTGTATCGTATGCCAATGCGATTCTCCCTGCTGAGGTAAAACAAGCAGGGGTAACCGTAGAGAAGCGTGAGGCAGGTAACTTGATGTTCCTTACTTTCTTCTCGGATAACCCTGAAATAGATGAGGTATTCTTGGAGAATTACTTGGCGATCAATGTGATTCCAGGACTCAAGCGTATCACTGGAGTAGGTGATGCCGAGGAGTTCGGTGGGAAAAACTACTCTATGCGTATATGGCTGGACCCACAGAAACTTCAGGCATATAAGCTGAACCCAACAGAGGTTACTGCAGCTATTTCTTCTCAGAGCTTGGAAGCGGCTGCCGGTACCTTGGGGCAGAATAGTGGGAGTTCTTACGAATATACCATTAAGTACAAGGGAAAATATAATAAAGTTTCCGAGTATGAAAACATTGTACTTAAAGCTATGGATGGGGGGCGTATCCTTCGCCTGAAAGATGTAGCAAAGGTGGAGCTTGATGCCATGGGCTATACAAGCTTCTCCGAGAGTAAGGGGCGCCCAGCTATTGCCATGGGAATTTCTCAGACACCAGGGGCTAATGCACATGCGGTGGTACAGAACATAGAAACATACCTCAAGTCTATCGAGAAAACACTCCCTGAAGGGGTGACTTATTCGATTAACTTCAATGTGAATACCTTCCTCAATGCTGCTATTTCTAAGGTGGTTTCTACCCTCTTGGAAGCCTTCCTTTTAGTGTTCTTGGTGGTATATCTTTTCCTACAAGATTTCCGTTCTACCTTGATTCCAGCTATTGCGGTACCAGTATCCATCGTGGGTACGTTCTTCTTCCTCAATATCTTTGGGTATTCTATCAATATGCTTACTTTGTTTGCTTTGGTATTGGCTATTGGTATTGTGGTGGACGACGCGATTGTCGTCGTCGAGGCCGTCCATGCCAAGATGGAACATACGGGAGAAAAAGCCAAACCTGCAACGATCTCGGCTATGAACGAGATTACAGGAGCCATTATCTCTATTACCTTGGTCATGGCAGCAGTATTTGTACCTGTTACCTTTATTGAGGGGACAACAGGGGTATTCTATAAGCAATTCGGGGTTACTCTGATTGTTGCGATCTTTATTTCGGCTGTCAATGCGCTTACTCTCAGTCCGGTACTCTGTTCACTCTTCCTCAAACCCCACGGAGATAAAGAATATCAGAATAAGTCATGGATGGGTAAGTTCTTCCATAAGTTCAATATAGCTTTTGATGCCGCTACGCTTAAGTACGGACAGACCTTTACGTTCTTCCTCCGTCACAAATGGGTCACCTTAGTGCTCTTTGCTGTAGCAGGGGCAGGAATTTACTTTGCAAATAATAACTTACAAAAGGGATTTGTCCCCAACGAAGACCAAGGTTTTGTGCTGATGGATGCTTCCATGATACCTGGAGCTTCTATGGAGCGTGTAGCCAATCAGTTGCGCGAGGTAAGCAAAGACCTCAATGAGATTCCTGGAGTGGAAAACTTTACCTTTGTAACAGGGAATGGGATGCTCTCTGGGGCAGGTAGTAACAATGGTATGGGCTTTTTTACCCTCAAGCCTTTTGAGGAACGTGCTAAGCACCCTGACCAAAGTATAGAAGCTATCATAGGCAAAGCTTTTGCGGCAGCATCTAAGATTAAGGATGCACGTATTCTTTTCTTCCAGCCGCCTGCTGTATCGGGATTTGGTATGGGAGCAGGGGTATCTTTTGCTTTACTAAACAAATCGGGTGCCGATGTTACTGAGATCAATAAGACTACTCAAGAGTTTATGGCAGCCCTTAATGCACGTCCTGAAGTGCAGTATGCCCAAACCTCTTTCAATACCGATTTCCCTCAGTATCAGATGGATATCAATGTAGAACGCGCCATGCAGTCAGGAATAGCGGTAAGTACCATTCTTTCTACCTTACAGAACTATATAGGAGGGTATTATGCTACTGACTTTACCCTATACGGAAAGCAATTCCGTGTGATGGTGCAGGCGCTTCCTCAGGATCGTAAGGATGTGAATAGCCTTAACAATCTCTTTGTTAAGACAGGTACAGGGGAGATGGCTCCTATCTCAGAGTATGTAACCCTAAATCGTGTATTTGGGCCTCAGGCAATTAGTCGTTATAACCTCTATACTTCAGTGGATATATCCGCGGCTACCAACGAAGGCTATAGTACAGGGGATGTGGTAAAAGCAATAGAAGAAGTAGCTGCTCAGAAGCTCAATAGTAATTATGGAATTGACTATACAGGTCTTACCCGCGAGGAGCAAAACGCAGGTTCACAGACGATTGTCATTTTCCTCTTGAGCTTGATATTTACTTACTTTATCCTTTCGGCTCAGTATGAGAGCTATATTTTGCCGCTTTCAGTACTTATGTCCTTGCCTTTTGGTATCTTTGGGGCATATCTGGGGCAATGGCTCTTTGGCTTGGAGAACAATATCTATTTCCAGATTTCACTGATTATGCTTATGGGGCTTTTGGCTAAGAACGCCATCTTGATTGTCGAGTTTGCCGTACAAAGACGCCGACATGGCGAGAGTCTCTCCAAGGCAGCGATCAATGCAGCGATGGCTCGTCTGCGTCCGATCTTGATGACCTCTTTTGCCTTTATCGTGGGGCTATTACCTCTGGTATTTGCTTCAGGAGTGGGAGCGGCCGGTAACCGCTCAGTAGCGACAGGTGCCGCTATAGGTCAGCTCATCGGTACTTTCTTTGGGTTGATCGTCATTCCGGTACTCTTCGTAATATTCCAACACCTACAAGAGCGTATCAGTGGGGTAAAACACAAAGAAGAAGTCTTTGTCGCACCGACAGACAACTATTAATAAGTGAAAAATGAAGTGAGAGCCGCACAGGCGAATACACTACAGAAGTAGACAAAAATAGGAAGTGAACTGAAGTTCACTTCCTATTTTATTTAGATAACTTGTATCTCCAAGATTCTTCACTCTATTAGTCCATTTCTTCGGTGAGTTTTTGGAAGGTTTCACGTGCAGAGTGGTGTAGGTAGAGTACTTTGTATACAGCGTTGAGAATAGGCGTGTAAGCAGGTAATGCCTGTCGCTGGTTGATCTTGTAGGCATTCTCGACTGCATAGTATCCTTCAGCGACCATATTCATTTCCATAAAGGCACTGCGCACCGAGTACCCTTTACCTATCATACTACCAAAGAGGCGGTTACGACTAAAAGCGGAGTAGCCTGTAACCAAGAGGTCTCCCAAGTAGGCCGACTGGTTGATGTTGCGTGCTATAGGGTGAATGGTATCCACATAGCGCTCCATCTCGCGTATGGCATTGCTCATTAGCACACTCTGAAAGTTATCCCCATAGCCCAAGCCATGGGCGATTCCCGCCGCGATGGCATAGATATTCTTGAGCATGGCGCCATACTCTACTCCTATGATATCCTCACTGATCTTGGTGCGGATAAAGGTACAGCGTAGGGCAGAGGCCATTTCCTCGGCCTTGAGAAGGTCTTCACAAGCGATAGTTAGGTAGGAGAGTCGCTCCAGTGCGACCTCTTCTGCGTGGCAGGGACCTGTGATCACCCCTACATTTAGCGGGTTGATCCCATAGGCTTGTATAAGATGTTCCCCTACTACCAAGCCCGATTCAGGAACAATCCCCTTGATAGCTGAGAATACTACCTTTTCCTTGAGTGAAAGGGTGAGCTTGGAGAGTTCCTGTACCAAGAAGGCTGAAGGAATGACAAAGATTATATAATCAGCTTCTTCTATAGCCTCATTGATGTTGCTTGTCAGGTGAAGCTTCTCGGTATGGAGCTCCACTGAGGAGAGATAGTTGGGGTTGTGGCGGTACTGTCGGATATGCTCTATAGCATGCTCATTGCGCATGTACCAAGTGATCTGAGGAAGGTTCTCGGTAAGGATCTTTACTATGGCCGTAGCCCAAGAGCCTCCTCCTAAGACGGTATATCGTTTCATTACATGTATATTACTATTCAGCCCAAGAGTCTTAAAAGAAAGGCTGCGCCACAAAGGTACGAAAAATAATCAGAACAGGAAAATTTTTCCTGTGACAAGGCAGCCATTTCTACAACTCTCTTAGAGCTTAAGCATCGTAGGGTTGATATTGATACTACACCAGAACCAATCTTGCCAAGGGCGAGTGGCTGAAAAACCGCGTAAGGTATTGTAGCTACCTGATACTTTATGTACGGAATAGCCCACTTGCAGAGAAGCAAAAGGTTGTAGCTTATGAGTATATACTAAGTCAGCTTCCACACCTAAGTGACGTGTTTTTCCGTCTATCTTGCCTGCAGAACGGAAGTAGTGTCCTGTAGCAGAAAGGTTTCCTTTCTCACTTGTCTTTACAGTGGCACTGATATAAGGGTTGAGAAGTCCTACCTTGGGGGTATAGCTTACATAATAGTAGTCCATAAAGCCATAGAACTTATGGTTGGTGCCACTGAAAGGGGTGAATACCTTATCCTTATCAGAGCTATCTGGAGTATTGTTACCACTGAGGTAGTCTATACCCATGGTGGCCGATAGAGAGGGGAGGAATTTGTATCCTACCATAGCAGCCAAGAGATAGGCTTCCTTAGTAGCTCCTGTATTGTTTTTTCCTGTTTGTAGATAGGCTTCTGCTCCATAGGATAGGCTTTCGGAACGTCCGCGGTAGTGTACGCCAAAGGTTTGCATGTTGTAATCCGCTTTGTCATCGTTGCGTAGTCCTAAGTTGGCAAAAAGGAAGGAAAGCTGCTGCTCTGGAGTGAAAACATAGTGAGCATGTAGGGCTTCCATATGCTGATAAGGCTGTCCAGGGGTGAAGTATTGTCCCTTAGGGTTGTTTACATTACCATTGATTTTGTCAGTGGCAGCCTTGCCATCCAAGTAGTTTTGGTTGAAAGCGAAGAAAGAGCGCAGGTAGAGGTTCTCTACAGGTCTCCAGTTGATATTCACCGCGTCATGAGCCCGTCCTGCAGGATGCCAGTCAAGAGAACCAAAGATACGATCTTCGTCCAAGACAATCTGTTGGCGACCGAGCTTAAGGTCAAATCCTCCTCCCAGAGGTAGCGCTGCATAGGCCTCGAATACCGAGAGCCCTCCTGTACGATCAATCACTTGTACCTGTGGTGCTTGTCCCCAGATATTCACCTGTTGCAAGGACACATATAGCTGTAGGTCTTGGCGAAAACGATAATCCATATTCAATCGTAGACGGTTATTGACCAAAATAGCAGGTTCTTCCCCTTCTTGTAGGGCTTGATACGCACCATTACGGTATTCAAAACGTGGACGAAGCTGTCCTGATAGAGTAAAGAAGTGTTCCTTTTCCTCTACCACAGGAGCATCTCCTTGCTCCTGTGCCATACCTGCTAATGGAACTAAGGCCATGGCCATACTAAAAAATGTAATTCTATTCATAACCAGTTGTTAGTTTTTAGTTTTCAAAGATATATTGTTGCTCTTCACTACATACCCAGCTCTGAGAATCGCTCGTTTCTCCCTTTTATACAGCAGCAAAGATACAAAAAAATAATTAATTTCCAATGATTTAATGATTAATTCTATTCCCTACTTAACGATTGTTTCTTATCCCCTAATTGCTTGTGACGAGTTATCTATTTCCTCCCTTTTTTCATTAAAACTTTAACAAACAAAATAGTATAAAACTGCTAAAAACCCTAAAAAACTGCTAAAAAACAAAGTTTTGGAAATAAAATTTGTGGTAGGTAGAAAAAAAGTTATACATTTGCGCCGAATTTTAAAATGATAAAAAGAACTTACAAAAAGATTTTTTTATGAAAAAGAATATTTTAACTCTCGCAGCTATCCTAACAGCTGCAGTAAGTGCTAATGCACAAGAAACGCTAAGCAGTAGCAAGTTTTTTGATAACTGGCAAGTAGGTGTTAAAGCAGGTGGTTATTCTCCTACACACCATGAAGCTTTTATCAAAAGTACTCGTGCTACTTTTGGAGCTGAAATAGGCAAACAAATCTCTCCTGTTTTCCGCTTAGGATTAGAAGGAATGGCTTATGTTCATCCTATAGATCAGGACAATAATCTTGAATATGGAAACTTCATTGATGAAACCAATGTAAGCTTGGTAGGTACTGTAAACCTTAGCAACCTATTTGGAGGTTACAAAGAGGCACCTCGCTTCTTCGAAGTAGAAGGTTTCGCTGGATTAGGTTGGTTACATCAGTATATCCAAAACATTGTACCAGGGGTAAATACACGTGAAAATGCTGTTACTAATCATATGACAGCTCAGTTCGGTTCTAACTTGTTGTTCAACCTTGGACAGAGCAAAGCATGGGGTGTAAAACTTAGCCCTGCTATTATCTATGCAGTGGATACCCCAGCTAAAAACTCAGTTAATAGCTTGAACAGTTTAACCTCTTTAACTCAGCTTACCGCTGGTGTAGTATACCGCTTTAAAGGAAGCAACGGAGCTCACCACTTCACCAGACCTTCTAACAGAGAAGAATTGGAAGCGCTTAACAAACAATTGGCAGGTCTTCGTGAAGATCTAAGAGGAAAAGACGGACAGCTTTCTGAAAGCCAAAGACGTATTGCTCAGTTAGAAAAAGAGTTGGAAGAAGCTCGCAACAAAAAACCTGAAGTAATCGAAAGAACTGTTACTAAGAGCAAAAAGACTCTTGAATCAGTAGTTACTTACCGTGTAGGTAGAACTAATATCGAGCCTTCTCAGTTGCCTAACGTAGAGCGTATCGCTACTTACCTTAAGAAATATCCTAACAGCAAGGTAGTGATCAAAGGATATGCTTCTCCAGAAGGAAACTTAGAGAAAAACCAAAAATTGGCTGCTGATCGTGCAGAATCTGTAAAGAAAATTTTGGTTACTCGTTACAAAATTTCTTCTGATCGTATCCAAGCAGAAGGAAATGGTATCGGAGATATGTTCAGCGAACCAGATTGGAACCGCGTAAGTATCTCTACTATCGTAGAATAATCTATAATATAAGTGATTTTTAAAAGAGAAAGGCTGTCCGAAAGGACAGCCTTCTTTTTATATAGAAAGTTGTAAATAGGCTTAGGTTATTCTACATGCTTATAGGCCTTGTAAGAAGAACGTACCAAGGCACTACTTTCGAAATGGCGGAAGCCTAAAGAATCCCCTATTTCTTTGTATTTTTGGAACTGATCGGGAGTGATGTATTGTTTTACAGGCAGATGCTTCTTGGAGGGCTGTAGGTATTGTCCTATGGTGACTATATCCACCTTAGCCTCTTTCAGATCGTAGAGGGTTTGTATGACCTCTTCTTCGGTCTCTCCCAAGCCAAGCATAATACCCGATTTGGTACGACGAGCTCCATTTTCTTTTAGATAACGTAATACACCCAAGCTTCTATCGTATTGGGCTTGGATACGCACCTCGCGGGTAAGGCGGCGTACGGTCTCCATATTGTGGGAAATCACCTCCGGTGCTACAGCCAGAATACGGTTGAGATTGCGCTCTACTCCTTGGAAGTCAGGGATAAGGGTCTCGAGGGTTGTCTTGGGGTTCATACGGCGAATGGCCTTGACAGTCTCTGCCCAGATGATACTTCCCATATCCTTGAGGTCGTCACGGTCAACGGAGGTAATCACCGCATGGGTGATATTCATTAGCTTGATAGAGCGGGCTACCTTTTCGGGCTCTTCCCAGTCTATCGTATCAGGACGCCCTGTTTTTACCCCACAGAAGCCGCAGGAGCGCGTACAGATATTTCCCAGAATCATAAAAGTAGCTGTACCATGTCCCCAGCATTCACCCATATTAGGGCAACTCCCAGAGGTACAAATAGTATTGAGCTGATATTTGTCCACCAAGCTACGAAGCTCAGTATATTTCTTTCCTGTAGGGAGCTTCACCCTAAGCCACTGTGGCTTAGCAGTTTTCTCTACAGAAGTAGTAGTTGTAGTGTCCATAAAAACAGTTGTTAGTTCTTAGGTGTTAGTTGTTGGTAACTCAAAATTTAAAACTCAAAACTCAAAACTCATTGATAAGAACGCCTGCTACAGTAGCATTGCTGGTTTCATCAATCAGAATAGCGCTGCCCATAGGAGGATTCTCTTCGAAAGGGTCATACACAAGGGGCGAGGCGGCTTTGAGTTGAACCTTAGCTATCTCGTTCAGTTTTACACTCTTGCTTTCAGTATCTTGGGCAAGAGTATTGACATCTATTTTATAGATAATTTCTTTGACAATCACCTTGGTAAGGCGGGCGCGCTGTTGGAGTAGGTATCGGCTACCTTCTTGCAACTCTCGGCGATCCATCCAGCAGAGGGTAGCCTCCAAGGTTTGTTCTATATGTGGCTCACTATCCGTCTTGACCAGATAATCTCCTCGTGAGATGTCTATATCATCGCTGATATGCAATACCGCAGGAGTACCCGCTTGTACTTCTTCTACTTCTTTTCCATCAACTTCTATACGGCTTAGGGAAGTGGTAACCCCTTGGGGAAGGATAGTGAGGGTATCTCCCTTGGTGTAGGTACCTGAAAGGACTTGCCCTGCATAACCTCGATAGTCGTGGAGCTCCTCTGTCTGAGGGCGGATCACGTACTGCACTTGGAAGCGTGGCTTGTCATAAGGATGGCTATTGATCTGTACTCTCTCTAAGAAATGAAGCAAGGAATCTCCCTGATACCAAGGCATGGCGCTGGTGGTATTCACTATATTATCTCCTACAAAAGCAGAAATAGGGAAGTAGTGTACTTGCTTGAGGTTTAGTTGTTTTGCTATACCTTCGTATTCTTTCTTGATATTGTCAAATACCTTTTGATCATAGCCCACCAAGTCCATTTTGTTCACTGCTACCACTACCTCAGGGATGTGAAGCAGGGAGGCAATGATAGAGTGTCTACGAGTCTGTTCGGTTACCCCATTGCGAGCATCGACAAGCAGGATGATAAGGTCGGAGTTGGAAGCACCCGTGATCATATTACGGGTGTACTGTATATGTCCAGGGGCATCGGCAATGATGAACTTGCGCTTATCCGTGGCGAAATAGCGGTAAGCCACATCGATAGTGATACCCTGTTCTCGCTCAGCACGTAAGCCATCGGTGAGAATGGCCAAGTCTATTCCGTCATCATTTTTATTTTTAGATTGCTGTTCTAAGGCTTCGAGCTGATCGGCCAAGATACTTTTACTATCGTATAACAAGCGACCGATAAGGGTACTTTTTCCATCATCTACACTGCCAGCAGTGATAAATCTTAATATATTCATTGTCTAATCGTTGTCTAAAGGTTTGTTACTTGGTAGGGAGGGTATCCACGGGGGTATCGGCTGAGCCAGAAGTGGTCTCTGTCGTCTGTATATTAGCATAAGGAACGGCGTCCAATTGCTTTTTCAGTGGAGTGACAAACTCCATATACCGAGGCTTGAGAGCTCCATCGATAGGAGTCGCCTCAGGGAGTTTCTCCTTCAGAGGGTCTATCTGCACCCCATTTTTCCAAAAGCGGTAACATACGTGAGGTCCTGTGGCGAGCCCTGTACTACCTACCAGCCCGATTACATCCCCTTGAGATACATGTTGTCCCTTGCGAGCAATGATTTTGGACATGTGTAAGTATTGAGTCTCGTAGGTCTTGTCATGGCGTATTTTTACATAGTTTCCATTGCCTGATCCATAACCTGCCTGGGTCACCGTTCCACTCGCTGTAGCACGGATAGGGGTTCCTGTAGGTGCGGCATAGTCAGTCCCAAAATGCCCCTTCATACGGTGGAGGATAGGATGGTAGCGCATACCATAGTGGGAGGTGATACGGAAGATATCCAAAGGAGACTTCAGGAACATACGCTTCATCATGTTCCCATTCTCATCATAGTAACCGCCTGCTTTGGTAGTATCGCTCTGGAAATGAAAAGCATAGTAAGGCTTCCCTTTGTGTTCGAAGAAAGCCGCTTTCACTTTTACCAAGCCTGCATTGATAGTGTCGTCCACATAGCGTTCGTCATAGATAATCTTGAATTTATCATCTTCCTGAAGGTGAAAAAAGTCGATGGTATAGTCAAAGATCTGAGAGAGCTTATAGGCAGCTGCAAAGGACATGCCAGACTTCATTACATCATCGATAAGGTTGTTTTTGATATATCCCCCTCCTTCTCTCTCTACGATGGTCACCTTGCGGTCTATTCTGCGAATTGCCAAAGAATCTCGGAGCTTGATTTCTATAAAATGCAACAAATCAGGCTGGTATACAAAGTAAGCTAAGGAATCAGGCTGTTTTTTGTCATAGACCAAGGCATAGGGCTGTCCGGCACGGAAATTCTTTGGACGGATCAGTTCCTTGGAGAGGTCGGCGATTTTAGCAACTTTCTGAGCAGAAATATGCTGAGCACCCAGTAGGGCACCGAAAGTATCCCCCTGCTTTAGGGTATCTTTGACAATATTGTATTCTAAGAGGTTAAAGCCATATTCGTATACAAGCTTAGGAGGTGGAGGAGTCTCAACCACAGTAGATTGTGGTTCAGTTTTGGGTTCTCTCTTACAAGAGGGTATAAGGGCTGCAAGGCCTATCAGTAGTATGCTTCCTTGAAAAAGTCTCTTCATATGTGACAGTACGTAATTGGGAGAGCAAAGGTCGGTTTTTTTTTTCAAAGCGAAAAGTTTTTAATAGAAATTAGGATTTATTTAGGTATCAGATTAATGATCAATGATTAATGGTTAATGATCAATTTGTTATTGTTCACCGCTCACTGTTCCCTGTTCCCTGCTCACTGTTCCCTGTTCTCTGCTCACTGTTCTCTGCTTACTGCTAAAGAATTGTTGTTAGTCATTTGTCATTTGTAATTAAAATTGTATCTTTGCAAAAAATTATAAATAACATAAATAAATGGATACACTTATTAAAGAACTAAAAGAAAAAGTAATAGAAGTGCTTAACTTGGAGGAAATGACTCCAGAAGATATCAAGACTGATACTCCTCTTTTTGGAGCAGAAGGTTTAGGTTTGGATTCTATCGACGCTCTGGAACTTATTGTCCTTTTGGATAAGGAATATGGTATTCGCTTGGCTGATCCTAAGCAAGGAAGAGATATATTCTACTCTATTCAGACCATGGCGGACTATATACAAAAGCATAGAACCAAATAGTCATGGGTGATAGAATTGTCATCACTGGTGTGGGTATCAGCTCCTCTCTTGGTCAGGGACTACCCATACATACAGAGCGCTTGCTCTTGGGTAGCACAGGGATTTCTCGGATAGACTATATAGAGACCCTCCATAGGGAACATATCAAGGTAGGGGAGATCAAGCGCTCCAATGAGGAGCTTGCTGCTTCCTTGGGGATTCCCCCTATCAATGCCTATTCACGTACTTCTTTCTTAGGTATTGAAGCTCTTGGTGAGGCTTTGCAGAGTGCTGGGCTGAGCAAGGATGAAATTACGCAATTACCCTTAGTGATGGCTTCCTCTGTTGCAGGAATGGATATTACTGAGCGCTATTTTTATGAATATACGACTGATCCTGAGCTGCGTCGCTATATCCACACCCACAATATAGGCGAGGTAACCGCCCAGATAGCTGATTACTTCGGGATCAAAGGCATGGTGACAAGTCTTAGTACTGCTTGTTCCTCCTCTGCCAATGCTATTATCACAGGAGCTCAGCTCATTCGCTCCCGAAGAGCCAGGAGAGTTGTGGTAGGGGGTGCTGATGCCCTTTCGAAATTTACCATTAACGGCTTTAATACCCTAATGATTCTTTCCGATATGGATTGTACTCCCTTCGATGCACATCGCAAGGGCTTGAACTTAGGAGAAGCCGCTGCTTTTCTCGTCTTAGAATCTCAAGAGGAAGCCCTTGAGAAGGGACGAAAGATATGGGGAGTACTCTCAGGCTGGGGCAATGCCAATGATGCCTACCACCAGACGGCCTCCTCCGAAGAAGGAGAAGGGGCTTTCCTCGCTATGGAGAGAGCATTCCATCTGAGTGGCCTTGTCCCCTCTGATATTGATTACATCAATGCGCATGGTACGGCCACAGTGAATAATGACCTCTCAGAGAGCCGTGCTCTTATGCGTATCTTCGGTGAAGAAGTACCTGACTTTAGTTCTACGAAGCCTTTCACAGGGCATACCTTGGCGGTAGCTTCTGCGGTGGAGGCGATATTTAGCCTTTTGGCGATCCAAGAAGGAGCGGTATGGCCTAACCTGAACTGGCAAACCCTTATGCCAGAGGTGCCTCTTCGCCCACAGACAACACTCAAGCACAAACCCATTAGGCATGTATTGTCCAATTCCTTCGGATTTGGAGGAAACTGCTCAACGCTTATTTTTAGTAAAGCCAGCGAATGCCCACAGTTGGGTATGTGAAAGATGTAAATAGATAGAATACCAAGCTTATTTAATACTATTCCACTATGAGATCATTAAAAAACATTTCTTTTCTATTGTTTCTTGTAGGATTTCCTCTTATGTTGTTTTCACAGTCCAAAACATATAAGGTTTTTTCACCAGCAAGTAAAATTTTAGTTATCTCAGGACATCCTCATTTAGAGAATTCCAATGTGAATAAAGTTATTCTAAAAGAATTAGAAAAACATTTTGGAGAGCAAATCAGTATCCGTAGATTGGACAAGCTTTATCCTGATTATCAAATCAATATAAAAGCAGAACAAGAAGCTATAAAGAATGCTGATTTTATCGTCCTACAGTTTCCTTTCTATTGGTACAGCACGCCAGCACTTTTAAAAAAATGGATAGACGATGTGCTATATGACTATTTCCCAGGTAATAATCTTTCGGGCAGATTCAAAGACAAGGTAGTCATCGCTTCCATTACTATAGGTGGCTCAAAAGAAAGATATACACCACCTCATAAAACAGTGGAGACTTACCTTATTCCTTTACAAGAAACCTTCGAAATCATTGGAGCGGAGTGGGAACTCCCCGTGTATTCATTTGATGCAGTCCTCTCCAACAAAAATCTATCCAAGACGGCACTCCAGCATTTTTTAGAACTTGAAAAACGAATAAATAAAAACAATGTGATTCTTCATGAACGAAGATGTTGGTAAGGGAAGAGAATTATATACTATACTTTGCCCTATAATTAGCAAGCAAACTAACTCCTATGGCAATATCAATAAAACTCAAAAGACGTTGGGATATCTATCCCACTTTGCAAGAGGTGCTCACGGCAACTCAAAACCTTAGTGTATCTCCTTTCGGACTTACCGAAGAGGGCTTGCAGGACTTTCGTGGGATTAAGCTCATAGGCGAAAGAGCGCAAGTTCCTTTGCGAAATGGCTATATGTGGGAAAACATATCCCAACCCCTCCATACCTCCCTATCTTATGCTGATTTTACAGGCTCGGTGTGGCAGTATTTTGCCATTGAAGAAACAGACGATTTTACCCCTGTGATCGACCATGTTATTTTCGACGAAAGCGTATTTGAATTGAGCGCCTATGCTATTTGCGGAAATGGCGCTACCTTCTTATCGTGCAGTTTTGCTGGTTGCAAATACAAATGGGGGGAGTTCATAGGGGCTACGCTAAAAGACTGCCGATTTACCCAAATCAAAAAGAATATCCGCTTAAAGTTCAATAGTTGCAAACTGTTAGAGAACTGTCTATTTAGCGGAGAAATCCACAAGGCGCTTTTTTGGTATTCCAATCTGAAAAACTGTACCTTTGAAGGGTTGTTATACGACTGCTCGTTTTATGGAGCAGAAAAGACAGGAGACCTGCGTAAGGGTGAGATTATTCCGCCTGAAAAAGTGGATAATAGAATGGATGGACTGGATTTTTCTAAGGCGGATATTATAATGTGTAGCTTTCAGTCATTTTGTTATTTAGATAAAGTGAAACCCTCAAAAAACAATTGTGTATTCAAAGTAACAGATGAATTTCACAACTATTTGCTTTCCATTATAGAAAATAACAACAGTCCTTTAAAAGAGAAATTGATAGAATACGCAAAATTATTCTACGCTCCGCACACTACAACCCCTTACGAAGTAGCACATCCTAATAATTTTTCATTCAAACATCCAGAAGAAGCTGAACTGAGTCAGCAACTCTATGATTTTGTCTGTGAGGCAGCGGAAGCTACAGGTTGTAGGGTGAAGTAGAGAGGAGAACAATCTAAAAAGAATTACAGAATTGATTATCAATTATGGATGCAACAGATATAAAAGTATTGCTAAAAGTAGGAGAACGCATCTCCTTTGAATGCAAGAAAGCCGAAAATAATATCCCAAAGTCGGTATGGGAAACTTATTCTTCCTTTGCCAATACTATTGGAGGTATTATTGTTTTGGGTATTACTGAAAATATCAAGTTTGCAGGTGAAGCCAATCATTTTGAAATTACAGGAATTACGAATCCACAGAAATTGAGAAAAGAGTTTTTTGATACTCTCAATAGCAATAAAGTAAATCGTAATATCCTTACTGATAGCGATGTTGAAATTATAGATTACGAAGGTGTTTCTTTAATGTGTATCACTGTTCCTCAAGCTGATTATAGGCAACGCCCTATCTATATCAATGGCAATATGATGAATGGTGCCTTTAAACGAAATTATGAGGGGGACTATCACTGCACTGAAGAAGATGTGAAAGCAATGATTCGTGATGCCAATGATAGCGGGAATGACGGAATACTGATAGAACACTATAGTACAGATGATATTGATAGTGCTACCCTTAATGCCTATCGCAACAGATTTAGAACCGCTAACCCCGACCATATCTGGAATGATTATGATAATAAGGATTTTTTACTCAATATAGGGGCTTATACCAAAGATAGAAATACAGGTAGAGAAGGACTTACACTAGCAGGTTTGCTCCTCTTCGGCAAAGGACTTTCTATAAGAGAACGCTTTGATAATATCCGTATGGATTATCTTGATTATACTAACTTAGAAGAGGAAAGCCGTTGGAGCGATCGCTTAACTTACGATGGGCGTTGGGAGAATAACCTCTATAACTTCTTTATGCGGGTACAATCCAAACTTATTAGCGATATCAAGCGCCCTTTCAGTCTCAAAGGTATGGAACGCGAAGATGATAGTTTGCTACACAAAGCTATTCGTGAGGCACTTACAAATCTAATTATTCATACTGATTATATGCTAACAGGAGTTTTAAAAGTAGAGAAGTATGACAATCGGTTTGTATTTTCTAATCCTGGTTCACTTAAAATACCTGTAGTTGATATTTATGAAGGAGGGCACTCCAAAGCGCGAAATCCTCATATACAAGCCATTTTTAGAATGATTGGTTTCGGTGAGAATATAGGCTCTGGATTTCCTACCATTTTAGAGGCTTGCAAAAAAGAAAACTGGCGTAGACCTCTATTAAGCGAACGCCCCGATTTGCACTTGGTGGAACTTACTCTTTCTATGATTTCACTAATATCGTCTGAATGTGAAACACAGCTTTTGGAAATCTATGGTGATGATTATAAAGAAATAGAAAAAGAAGAGCAACTTATTTTGGCTACAGCGTTTAGTGAGGGAATTATTGCTAATAATACAGTGCAATTACTCCTTGACAAAAATCCGTTAGAAGCAGGAAAACTACTCTATGCCTTAGTAGCAAAAGATATGCTATTATCCACTAACAAAGGGCGTTGGACTACTTATGCTATTAACAAAGAGTATACTCAAGGAGTAGAAAACTCAAGGAGTAAAAAGGCAAGGAGTAAAAAGGCAAGGAGTAAAACTCAAGGAGTAAAAAGGCAAGGAGTAGAAAAGGCAAGGAGTAATAAAAAAGAAAAAATTATTGAACGTATTATAGCTTTTTGTCAAGAACCTCATACCTTGCAAGAAATAGCGCAAGAATTAGGTTTCTCTGACCGCTATAAGATGAAAAGAAAATATATAAATCCTTTGTTAGGTGATGTGCTACAAATGACTTCTGTAGAGAGTAAAAATGCTCCTACTCAGAAATATGTAGTAATCAGCAAATCATTATGATGAATACTCCCAAAAACCTCCACAAAGAACCATCAGGACTTAGAGGATTTAGCGAACGCAATATCAAAATTCTATAATTAGATGAAAAAAATACTATTTCTTTTTATTCTTAGCAGTTTTATAACGGCTTGTAGACAACATAAGAAAACTTATATTGCTGATGTCTCAGAAAATACAATTGCTATTGACTCTTTTTATCACAAAGAAAATGTATTTAAATATACTCAGCTGGGTATAGAGTGTAAAAGAGGAAATTTAGATAATATAAAACAACTTCTTGCTAAAGGAGCGAATAGTAAATTTGCAAAAAAAGATGATTATTTGATATATGATGCCTTGTTTGTAGCCATAGAAAATCGTCATTTGCCTATTGTTAAATATCTTGTAGAAAACAAAGCAAATATAAATCAAATATATACAGAAGAAGGACTAACACCTCTTGGATTAGCTCGTAAAATAGGAGACAAAGAGATTGTTTCGTATCTTATAAAACAAGGTGCAATTAAGTACTCTTCAGATTGGTTGGCAACATACTCAGGTCATTTTTTATATTTAAAAGAAGAAAAGGCAGATCCTCGTGCTTGGGGAAAAATCTTAGTAAAAATAGATGATAATATTGCTCATTTACAGATAGAAACTTATGATAAAAGTAATGATAAGGAATACGTTTTTAAAGAAGAAAAAAACAACGAAATTTCATTTGTAGATTTGAAAAGTGAGGATTTTATAAAAATAAAGAAAAATAGTACATACCTTCTCAAGAGTTCTTTTTTAGATAGTTTGTTGGATGAAAACAACTTATATACAATAGAAAAAATAATCAGCAAATGAGAAAATCAGCAAATCATTATGATGAATACTCCAAAAACCTCTTATACCACTGCTGCTGAGCAGATAAAAGAAGCTATTCTCAGCAGTCAATATACAGCTGCTAAGCAAGTAAATGCCGTACAACTCTCCTTGTATTACGGCGTAGGGCGCTATGTCTCTCAAAATACCCGCAAAGGGGTATGGGGTACAGGAGCTATAAAAGCTATTTCTGAACAGCTCCATAAAGAGCTACCAGGACTTAGAGGTTTTAGCGAACGCAATATCAAAAATATGCGTGCCTTTTATGAGGCGTGGCAGGAGTTAGATACTAATTTGGAAACCACGGTTTCCAAATTGCAAATATCTGATAATAAAGGTCTTATTAATTCGGCAGCTACGGCTGCCGAATTAGAAACTATGAATACACCCATATTGTTACCACGTTTTGATATGCTTTATGACAATACTTTTCTTGAGGTACCATTTACTCATCATAGTATTATCATAGCAAAAGTGAAGGATATAGAAGAACGTTTATTTTACATTCGCAAATGTGCCAAAGAACATCTGAGCAAGTATACTTTGATGAAGGTTATAGATGAAGGTGTCTTCCAAAAGGAATCTATCCCCAATAATTTCTCCCAAACGCTCCCTTCTAAGAATTTAGCGCGTAAAGCAGTTGAAATGTTCAAAGATGAGTACTTGCTCGATTTTATCAATGTAGAAGAGATAGGGGAACGTGACCTCGCTGATATAGACGAACGGGTAGTAGAACAACAGATTATCCACAATGTGAAGAATTTTATTATGACTTTTGGTAAGGACTTTACTTTTGTAGGTAATCAATACCATTTGGAAGTGTTTGAGGTTGAACAATACCCCGATTTGCTCTTCTTTAACCGCGAACTTAACTGTTTGGTGTGTGTAGAACTCAAAAAAGGAGATTTTAAACCCTCTTATTTGGGACAACTCACCGCCTATTTACGGATTTTAGATGATACAGTAAAGAAACCACACGAAAATCCTACTATTGGTATCATTCTTTGTAAAGACTTTAATAAAGATTTTGTAGAATATGTCATTCAAGACTATCATAAACCAATGGGTGTGGCTCGCTATACCACCACTGCCGAAATGCCTGAACAGCTTCAGCGTGTATTACCCAATATAGAAGAATTGCGTAAAGTATTGTCAAATCAGCCTACTGATAAATAAATCTATGATGAGCAACCCACAACACCTCATTCACACCATACAGCAAGCCTTTTCTGGCGTTACCTTGGGCAACGGCATAGGGCTCAGCGAGGGCAATGCTATGGATGATTATGCCCCAGCCGAAGAACGCGCCCGCTGTCGCAAGCAAGATGAGCAAACCCATTGGCACAAGATACCTGTAGAGCTTCTCAACCAATATTATGTAGCTCTCTGCTATTTCGACCCCGAAGGAATGCGATTTCACCTGCCCGCTTTCCTTATTGCCGACTTACAAGGGCTGTTCCGTTTTGACCTTGTCTATACATTCATCCATTTAGACCGGTACAAAGAGCAACAATTCTCATTGCTAAACGCTCAGCAAAAACAAGCAGTCGCTCAATACCTGCGCTGGATATGCACCGACCCCAATTCTCATACCACTGCAGACGATACCACCGCCATTGAAGAAGCTCTTTTACTATTTTGGGAGGAATAAAATATAATAAATATTGAAAATGAATGTCTTATAACAATTACTTACATACGCGGTTATTATCAATTTTACTCATCAGTTGTTTATTTAGCAGCTGCCGATATTTCTCATCCTCTCCTGCCCAAGAGGAGGTAATCGACACCGCTGATGTGGTTTATACAGAAAAGAAGGATTCAGTTGAGGATACACACTCTGAAGGCAAAAGAATAGGCAACCCTATTGATTATAATGCACCTACCATTAAAGAAGTTTATGTAACCACCCGCGATAGTATTGATTTTTATGAGGAAGCCGATGACAAAAGCGCACGTCTTGGCAAATTGCCTTATGCTGAAAAAGTAGAGGTAGTTCAAGAACTTAACTCTTGGTATGGCATAAAACAGCGCACCCAAAGGAAGTACAAACGCGATGGCGAAGAGATTATCTTGTGGCAATGGGAAAAACTCTTTATAAAGAGAGAACAAACGGGCGATATTAGCCAAATAAAACTTAACTATAAAGAGCTGATTACTACTGAAGACAAGAAACCGCTCAAGAAAATAAACATTCGTTTTGTGACTAAAGACGAATATCTCGCTCAAAAAACCAATGCCGTTGATTTTATAGATACTACCAATACTATCAAAAAAGTAAAAGGGAAACTGCGCCTTCCTTGTCAGGAGTGTAAAAACAAATATGTTACTTATATTGATAGCCTTCGCCCTAAAGATGATGATTATAGAATAGAGCATACCTATATAGGAGAAATACCCTTTCTAAATCAATATCTTATCTGTATTACTGGCTATGAATATTGGGATTATAGGTTGATTGACAAAACCACAGGTAAAAAGTTTACTTTAGCCGCTTATCCTTATATCACCCCTGATAGGCAGTATTTTATGACACTTTTAGACGATCCTTGGCAAAATATTACTGAATTTTCACTTTATAGTATTGATGAGACAAATAAAATAAAGCAAGTATTTTCAACCACTTTTACCCAGTGGGCATTAGTATTAGATGAAAAGGATAGAAAACAAGTCTTTATGGGAAGCAATGGAAGTCTCTATGCTAAAGTAATTAATGTCTCTGTTCGTTGGGATCAAAAAGGGCACTATAACCCACGAGGTCAGTATATCTGTATCAGTATTAAATAATAAATCAAATTAATATGAACAATAAAAATCTCCCCCAAAATTGGGATTTCTTTATGTGCCGTATCGAAGGCGTTCCTGCTTTGCATCAAACAAGAATACTATGAAAAATATATTTTTACCCTTTATAGTCCTAACATTTGTCTTTAGCTTGCAAGCTCAGCAAACTGATTGGGAAAAGTATGACCTCAAAGGAAAAGTAAAACAAGTAAAAGCCACTACTACTTTCTATTCAGGAGAGTGTGCAGCTTGCATAGACTATGTTCAATGGACGTGCATCACGGAGTTTGACACTGAAGGAAATGTAGTGAAGAACATTTGGTATGCTTGGAAAGAGTTCTCACAAGAGCACCTTTACTCCTATAAAGGAGAGAAAGTAACCCTTAGAGTTCATTTTTACAAGCAAGATAAAATAACAAAAACAAAAACCTATCACTACAAAAAAGGCGAAGAGGAACGTATAGAGAAAGAAATAGAACATACTGAACGGAATCGTAAAGTGCCCTATACTGAGCAAATCCGTACATTTACGGGTTTTTACAAAAATGGTATCTTGCGCTCTCGACCTGCCACTACCTACGAGTATGATGACCACGGCAATTGGATTCACAAACAAGCCGGTACCTATCCTGATTGTGTATTGCAAAACACAAGGAGTATTGTCTATTATTAAAATACCTGTCTAAGAATGAGAAGAATCCTTTTTTTATTAGTCTTGTTAGGGTCTCTTGCTAAAAGCTATGCAGGTCCTATACGAACTTTCTATGAAGACTTCAGTTTAAAAATAGAAGGTGAAAAAGTGTATTTAGTAAAAAAATACTATAGTAATCGTAATAAAATTGCGATTACTTCTTATGAAAAATATTTATTGCCTTTTGATAGTAAAG